>MDTD01003257.1_pt1 | contig 10023 bp, 11 predicted proteins | sample 811221 | NCBI WGS metagenome assembly MDTD01 (sample SAMN05326646, study PRJNA326480) | marine metagenome | isolation source: seawater | place: Pacific Ocean: South West | collected 2011
TATTTAGTAATTCTGATAAAAAGAAAATAAAAGTCAGTAAAAGTATTTTAGCTTTTTTAAAAGTATTGGCAAAAAATGGGCGCTTAAAAGTACTATTAAGTTCTCTTTATAGTTTTAAAATTCTTGTTAAGTCCATGCATCAAGAGGTTAACATAAATTTAACTACTGCCTCACCTATAACAGAAGAAAATGTAAAGAAAATAAAGAGAATTTTATCAAAAACCACAGATAAAAAAATAAATATAATAAGTAATGTTGATAAAAAAATCATTGGAGGTATAATACTTCAATCAGGGTCTAATTTAATTGATGCATCTATAAGAAATAAAATATTAAAACTTAATAATATTAAAAAAGGAGTTAATTAATGAATTTAAGTTCTTCAGAAATATCCTCAATATTAAAGGAACAAATAGAAAAGTTTGATTTAGATGTCAAAACTGAGGAAATCGGCAAAGTTTTATCAGTGGGGGATGGTATAGCAAGGGTTTATGGTTTAGAGGAAGTTAGTGCTGGAGAAATGGTAGAGTTTTCTGATAAAACACTTGGTATGGCTCTTAATTTAGAGGAAGATAATGTAGGTGTAGTTATATTTGGAGATGATAGAAATATTAAAGAAGGAGATACTGTTAAAAGAACAGGGCGTATAGTAGATACTTTTGTTGGAAAAGAGTTGCTTGGTAGAGTAGTTGATGGTTTAGGTATAGAGATAGATGGTAAAAGTGTTATAAAAACTAAAGAAAGAAAAATGGTAGATGTAAGGGCGCCTGGAATTATCCCTAGAGAATCAGTGTCTGAACCCATGCAAACAGGACTTAAGGCTATAGATGCTTTGGTTCCCATAGGAAGGGGGCAAAGAGAACTAATAATTGGCGATCGTCAAACTGGTAAAACAGCTGTAGCTATTGATACCATTATAAACCAGAAAGAAAAAAATAAATCAAAAAATGATAAAGATAAATTATTTTGTATATATGTATCAGTGGGACAAAAAAGATCAACTGTAGCCCAAATTGTTAAAACATTAGAAGAACAAGGTGCTTTAGAGTATACAGTAGTTGTGGCAGCAACAGCTTCGGACCCTGCTCCTCTTCAATATTTAGCCCCTTATACCGGATGTACTATTGGAGAGTGGTTTAGAGACAACGGCATGCATGCTCTAATCATATATGACGATTTATCAAAGCAGGCAGTAGCATATAGGCAAATGTCGCTACTCTTAAGAAGACCCCCAGGAAGAGAAGCTTACCCTGGAGACGTTTTTTATCTTCACTCAAGACTTTTAGAAAGGGCAGCTAAATTAAATAAAGAAAATGGTTCAGGTTCTCTTACAGCTTTACCAATTATTGAGACCCAAGCTGGTGACGTTTCTGCGTACATTCCTACTAATGTAATATCAATTACTGATGGACAGATATTTCTAGAAACAGATTTATTTTATCAAGGTATTAGACCAGCTATTAATGTAGGATTATCTGTTAGTAGAGTAGGATCAGCTGCACAAGTAAAGGGAATGAAGCAGGTTGCTGGTTCTATTAAATTAGAATTAGCTCAGTATAGAGAAATGGCAGCTTTCGCTCAGTTTGGTTCAGATTTAGATGTTTCAACACAAAAGTTATTAAATAGGGGAGAGAGATTAACAGAGTTATTAAAACAAGGACAGTATTCTCCATTATCGGTAGAAGAACAAATAGTTATAATCTTTGCTGGAGTTAATGGGTATCTTGATGACCTTAATGTAAATGTAGTAGGAGATTACGAAAAATTTTTACTAACTGAGATAACAAAGAACCATAAAGAAGTATTTAAGATGATTAAGACCAAATTAGCTTTGGATGATAAACTCACAAAAGATCTAAAAAAAGCTATGGATACAATTAAAACTAATTTTTTAGCAGAGTTAAATAAGTAAATGCCTTCTCTAAAAGACTTAAGAAATAGAATAGATAGTGTTAAATCTACTAAGAAGATTACTCAAGCAATGAAAATGGTAGCTGCTTCTAAATTAAAAAAAGCCCAATCTTTGGCTGAAAAAGGTAGAAGCTATAGTTCAGGACTGGATAGCATAGTAATGGACTTAGTAAATTCTAATGAAAATTTTGAGCACCCATTATTAGGTAATAATATAGAAGATAAAAACTCATCTTTAATAATTGTTGTATCTTCTGATAGAGGCTTATGTGGAGGGTTAAATTCCAATATAGTTAAAGAGGTAAAGAAGAAAATAAATGAATATGAAGGGCTAAAAAAGTTAGTTACTTTGGTTTGTATAGGAAAAAAAGGATTTGATTTATTATCTGGTTTATATGAAAAAATGTTTAATTTTGAGGTTAAGTATATAAATATTAGTGAAATTGACTATAATTCTGTTGAAACAATAGGAAATAAAATTTTAAATAGTTTTTATAAGAATGACTTTCAAGAATGTAGTCTCTTCTATAATCATTTTAATAGTGTTATTTCTCAAGAAGTTAAGATTGAAAAATTAATACCTTACACTAAAACTAGTGAAACAGATATTGAAAATCAAAATAACATAGATACTTATTTTGAATACGAACCCAGTGAAGAGGAAGTATTATCTAAAATTCTTCCAAGAAACTTTATTGTACAAATGTATAAAGCAATTTTAGAGTCAAGAGCTAGTGAGCAAGGTGCAAGAATGACAGCAATGGATAATGCAACAAGAAATGCAGGTGAAATGATTGATAATTTATCTTTAAAATACAATAGACAAAGGCAAGCTATAATAACTAAAGAATTAATAGAAATTATATCTGGGGCGGAAGCTTTATAATTAATTGGAGAAATAGATGAGTAAAAACGTAGGAAAAATTAAACAAATAATAGGGCCAGTTGTAGATGTGGAATTCGAAAATGAGTTACCACCTATTTTGAATGCTTTACACGTAAAGGTAGATGGTAATAGAGTAGTTCTTGAAGTAGCACAGCATCTTGGAGAAAATACACTAAGGTCTATTGCTATGTCAGCTACAGAAGGTCTTAAAAGAGGAGAGGAGGTAAAAGACACAGGAGCTCCAATACAAGTGCCTGTTGGTCCTGAAACCTTAGGGAGAATAACAAATGTAGTTGGTGAACCAATTGATGAAATAGGGGAGATAAAAACAAAAAAAACATATCCTATTCACAGGCAGGCTCCTAAGTATATTGAACAATCAACTAATACAGAAATGTTGGTAACTGGAATCAAAGTTGTAGATCTTTTAGCACCATACTCAAAAGGAGGAAAGATAGGTTTATTCGGAGGAGCTGGAGTAGGTAAAACAGTGCTTATTATGGAACTTATTAATAACGTTGCAAAAGGCCACGGAGGGTACTCTGTATTTGCGGGTGTTGGTGAAAGAACTAGAGAAGGAAATGATCTATATCATGAGATGATTGAGTCAGGAGTAATTAAACCTGGTAGCAAAGATTCTAAAGCAGCATTAGTTTATGGCCAAATGAATGAACCTCCTGGAGCTAGATCAAGGGTAGCCCTATCAGGATTAACTATGGCTGAGTATTTTAGAGATGAGGAAGGCCAAGATGTTTTATTTTTTGTTGATAACATTTTTAGATTTACTCAAGCTGGATCGGAAGTCTCAGCTTTATTAGGAAGAATTCCTTCAGCTGTTGGTTATCAACCAACGTTAGCAACTGATATGGGTGCTTTGCAAGAAAGAATAACCTCAACCAACAAAGGATCTATTACTTCAGTTCAGGCTATTTATGTTCCTGCAGATGATTTAACTGATCCTGCTCCAGCAACATCTTTTAGTCACCTTGATGCTACAACAGTTTTGTCTAGACAAATAGCAGAGCTTGGTATTTATCCAGCAGTTGATCCATTAGACTCTACTTCAAGAATACTTGATCCAAGAGTTTTAGGAGAAGAACATTACAATGTTGCTAGGGAAGTTCAAAAAATATTACAAACTTACAAATCCTTACAGGATATTATTGCTATATTGGGTATGGATGAATTATCTGAAGAAGATAAATTAATAGTTGCTAGAGCAAGAAAAATACAAAGATTTCTGTCGCAACCATTTCACGTTGCAGAAGTCTTTACTGGTTTTCCAGGAAAGTTTGTTGAGATTGCAGATACAATTAAAGGTTTTAAAGATTTATGTTCAGGAAAGTATGATGATATTCCTGAAGCTGCTTTCTATATGGTAGGGACTATTGATGAAGCTCTGGAGAAAGCTAAAAAGATGACCAAAGAGAATACTTAAATGGGCGAAGCATTTTTGAAAACTCAAATTATTTCACCAGATAATGAAATTTATAAAGGTGATACTGAAATGGTTGTTTTACCTGGAGAAGATGGGGATTTTGCTGCAATGTATGAACATGCTCCTATCATAACTTTTCTAAGACCAGGAAAATTGGAAATACTTTCAAAAGAAGAAAAAGAAAAAATTGATTTTTTTGTAACAGGAGGATTTGTAAAAATACAAAATAATAATTGCTTAGTTATGGTAGACCATATAAGGAAGACCAAAGATATCGATGTAAAAGAAAATGAAAAAAAGATCTCAGAATTAGTTTTGAAATTTGAAAAAACAGAGGACCAACTTATTAGAGATGATTTGGCCAAAGCTATTGAGCTACTTAAATTTGAAAATCAAGCTATAGAATGAACTTAAAGAGAAATTAATTCAAATTCTTTTAGTACTTTTTGATAAATTTCTTTTTTAAATTCAACAATATTGTGTATAACATCTTGGGAACTAACCCATTGCCAGTCATTAAATTCAGGTTTTTTATCAGCTTGTAAATTAATTTCCTCATCTGTTCCTTCAAAACTGAATAAAAACCATTTTTGTTTTTGCCCTAAAAACTTTCCACCCCATAGCTTATTCTTTAAACTTTCTGGTAAATAATAGTAATACCAGCCATCACTTTGTTTTATTATTTTTGCTGCTCTTACTCCTGTTTCTTCGAAAAGCTCTCTTTTTGCTGCATTATCCAAGCTCTCATTGATAGCAACATTGACTCCGCCTTGAGGCATTTGCCATGCACCTTTGTTATCAATTCTTTCTCCCATAAATATTTTATTTTCTTGGTTTATTAAAATTATGCCTACTCCTAGTCTCCAACCTTTTTCTAAATGAGCAGAAAGATTCATTAAGACGCTCTTTTAATATTTTCATAAACATTTATGGATCTTATTAATTCTATAGCTCTATTTAACTGATAATCATTAACAGTATTTTCATAATCATTGCTGTTATTATTATCTTTATTGCTTTCTTCTTTATTTTGACTATCTAAAGCTCCTCTCAAATCTGCTTCCCTTCTAGAGTTATTGTTTTCTATTACTTCTAACTTTGATTGAGGCACATAAATATCAGGACTAATTCCTTTTGCTTGTATTGAATTACCAGAAGGAGTGAAATACCTCGCAGTTGTAAGTCTTACCGCACCTTTGCTTGTTACTGGTATTATAGTTTGTACAGAGCCTTTACCAAAAGTCTGTGTCCCCATTAATATTCCTCTTTTATGGTCTTGTAGTGCGCCTGCAACAATCTCTGATGCTGACGCAGATCCTCCATTAATTAAAACCACAATAGGAAGGCCATTTGTGATGTCACCTTTAGAGGCATTATACCTTTGTTCACCTTTGTTATCTCTGCCTCTTGTTGATACAATTTCACCTCTATCTAAAAATGCATCAGAAACCGATACTGCTTGATCAAGCAGGCCACCTGGATTATTTCTTAAATCCAAAACTAATCCTTTCAAATTACCATTCATCTCTAAACTTAATTTTTTATATTCTTTAACTAAGTTTTTAAATGTTTTTTGCGTAAAAGAAGTTATTCTTAAATAAGCAACGTCTTCCTCTTTTTTTGCTTTAATAGAAGTTACTTTAATGATTGCTCTTTTTAAGTTGAGGTCAAAAGCATCTTTTCCTTCTCTTATTATTGTTATCTTAAGTTCAGTATTGATGGGTCCTCTCATTTTATCAACAGCCTCTGATAAAGTTAGTCCCATGACAGGTTCTTCATCAATATGAGAAATATAATCACCTGACTGTACACCAGCTTTAGCTGCAGGAGTATCATCAATAGGAGAAACTACTTTTACTAAACCGTTTTCCATAGTAACTTCGATACCTAAGCCACCAAACTCTCCTTTGGTTTGAATTTTCATTTCTGTAAAACTATCAGCATTTAAATAGCTAGAATGAGGATCTAAAGATTGTAACATTCCATTAATTGCAGCTTCTATTAAATCTTTATCTGATACCTTTTCTACATATTCACTTCTAACTCTTTCATATACTTCACCAAATAAATTTAATTGCTTATATACATCGCTATCATCTGAAAAAAGTTTTGGTATAAAAGCTAAATATATTAAAGTTAAAGTAGTTATTGTTTTTGATATGATATTCAGGTTCAACATTATTTCCCTCTTCTAGTTTATTTTAGCCCACTTACTAGGACTTATAGTTTTTCCTTTAAATCTAAATTCCATATAAAGATTATTATTATTACTATTATTAATATCACCTAAAATCATGTCTTTTTCAAGCCAATCTCCTGTTTTACAATATATGTTACTTAACCCTGATAAAATTAGATGGTATCCATTACTTAAATCCAAAATAATCATATTACCATAACCTTTAAAAAAATCAGCATAAACCACTAAACTATTCTTCGGTGCTATTAATTTAGTGTTGTTAATAACAGATACGTTTATTCCAGTATTGAGTTTTTCTTTGTAAATATTTTTAATATTTAGTTTTTTTAAGGGCAGTATATCTTGTAGTTTATTGAATTTAAAGTCTCCAAATAATTTGGAATCTAAATTATCATTCTCAAAGTTTTCTATGAGTGATTTTATTTTATTAGCTTTTTTTTTAATTTTATTTTTTTGTAATATATTTTTTTGTTTTTCTATTTCTGTAATAATAGTTTCAGCAATCAAACCTTCTAAATCACTTGATTTATTTTTAAGGGAAAACTCTATATTTTTTAAAGATTTATTTAATTTACTTAAAATAGTTTGATATTTTTTTATATCACTCTCAATTCTTAAGTAATTTTTATCATAATCATTATATAAGAATTGATAGTTTTCTATAATTATTCTTAAAATATTATCTTCTTTTTTTGAAGAAGAATTTTCATATCTAGATATTAAAACATTATTCAATAATAAACTTTTTTTATTTTTAATAGACTCTTTAAAAGCTGAAATTTTTATTAATGATTGATTTTTTTTTTTAATATATTTTTCTAAAAATTTTTTTTCAGAAAAACCTTTTTTAATTAACTTTTTATAGTTTTCAACATTAGATTTTGTTTTATTTATATTTTTATTTATTTCCTTTTCAATCTTTAAAATTTCTAAATAAACCTCCTGATTATTTAAAAGCTTTCTTTCTATTTCTTTTAATTTTTTGTAATTATTGTCTTTAGCTTGAACAAGAATTAAGCTAAATAGTATAAAATAAAAAAATATTAAATATAAATATTTCACAAATTAAATATAGCTTAGTGTTTTATTTTATATAAGAATTTATTTCTTCTCCTGCCCACATCTTTTCAAGACCATAATATTCTCTAACCTCGCTTCTAAATAGATGTATTATTATATCTCCAGCATCAACTAAAACCCAATCCCCATTTCTTTTACCTTCAACATTTAATGTATTTAAATTTTCTTTTTTTAAGGCTTCCACTAAATAATTAGATAAAGAAATCACATGTCTATTAGAAGTACCTGAACAAATTATCATAAAATCTGCAATACTTGTTTTTTTTTCTAAATTAATTTTAATAATATCTTTTGCTTTATTGTCTGTAAGCACTTTATGAATTTTTTGTGTAATAGTATTATGTATTTTATACATAATTTATTATCCTATATTTTGCCTAAGATTGGTAGAACTATTAGGGTTAGGCCTAATATTAAAAAATGCCCAAGCAGGAAGGTTTTTTTTATTTTTTATTTGTTTAATATTAAATCTATTATTTCTAAAGTTGCTCGAGGCTCTAGAATACAATGACTCATAAAAATATCCTTTTCTATTTACAATTATAACAGGACACATATAGAAAATTTTTTTCCAATTATGCCAATTATGCATATTACATAAGTTATCAGCTCCCATAATCCAGTAAAAATTAACCCTAGGCATAATAGTATGAAGTTTTCTTATCGTATCATAAGTAAAAGTTGTTCCTATTTTTAATTCTAAGGCTTGAGGTTTAATTTTATAATTATTATTTATAAAATAGGCACTTAATAATCTTTTATTTAAATTTGTAAATTGGTTCTTTGTTTTAAGAGGGTTCTGAGAGGTTACAAGCCACCATAGTTGATCCAACCCTAAAATATTTATAATTTTATTACTAATATAAAGATGGCCTGTATGAGCAGGGTCAAAACTTCCTCCTAATAAGCCAATATTAGATTTATTTAAATTATTGAATAAACTATTTGAACCTATTGTCTTAATTGACCATTTCCTTTTACTATGTATTTATAGGTAGTAAGTTCTTGAGTGCTTACTGGGCCTCTTGCATGTAGTTTTCCTGTGGATATTCCTATTTCTGCCCCTAAACCAAATTCTGCTCCATCCGAAAATTGCGTAGAAGTATTATGCATGACTATAGCACTCTGAATTTCAGTCAAAAATAATTTAGCATTTTTTGTATTGTTAGTAATTATTGCATCAGTATGGTTTGAGCTATAATCATTTATGTGCTTAATTGCTTCGTTTAAACTATTAACTACTTTTATTGATACTATTGAGTCTAAGTATTCTTTTTTCCAATCATGTTCACTTGCCTTTTTAATCTTTCTGCTTAATGAAGTTACATAATTATCTCCTCTTATTTCACAGCCAGCATTTAAAAGTTTTTCTAATAAATTTGGTAATACTTGCTTTGCTATATCTTTGTGGCAAAGTATTGTTTCTGTAGCTCCACAGATACTAGTCCTTCTCATTTTTGCATTATAAGCTATATTTATGGCCATATTTTTTTTTGCAAACTTATCAATATAAGTATGGCAAATCCCGTCTAAATGAGAAAATACAGGTATATTACTGTTTTTCCTTACTGTTTTAATAAGTTCTTTTCCTCCTCTTGGGACTAAAACATCAATATATTTATCCATCTTTAGTAACTGATTTACTGCAGTCCTAGAGTAATCTTTTAGTGAGGATACAATATTTGGATTTAAACAAGTTTTTTTTTAAAGTTTTTTTGATTATTTCTATTATAGCTTCATTGGTATTTTGGGCTTCTTTTCCTCCTTTTAATACTACGGCATTACCAGATTTTATACATAAGCAGGCTACATCACAAGCGACATTTGGTCTTGATTCAAATATTACAGCAATTACTCCTAACGGTACCGATACTTTAGTTATTTTTAAACCATTAGGTCTTAATTTTTTGGTAAGTTCTTTTCCAATGGGGTCTTCGAGTTTAGATATATTGATAACATCTCTAGCCATATTTTTAACGCGTTCTTCATTCAGTAGTAGTCTATCAAGAAGGGACGAAGAAATTTTATTTTTCTTTGCAGCTAAGTAGTCTTTTTTATTTGCTATAATTATTTTATTTATAGATTTTAATAGTTGATTAGCAATTAATTTTAAAGCAACATTTCTATCTTTATTTGAAGAGATTGCTAATTTATATGAGGCATCTTTAGCTTTCTTACAAATGAGTTCTGTACTATTTAATTTCCCAATCATATTAGTTTTTTAATACCATATCATCTCTATGTATTATAACATCTCTAGAATGATAGCCTAACAAATTTTCTATTTCATTACTTTTTGCACCTGCTATGATCTTAGCATCTTTTGCTGGATAAGCAGTTATACCTACACATATAATTCGTTTTTTTTTACTTAATACATTAATAATATCACCTTTATAAAATGAACCAGAAACTGATATAATTCCGGCAGGTAACAAGCTTGCCCCATTTTTTAATGCTTCTTCAGCACCTTTATCAATTGTAATATTACCTTTAATTTTCATTTGA
>MDTD01015821.1_pt1 | contig 10023 bp, 7 predicted proteins | sample 811221 | NCBI WGS metagenome assembly MDTD01 (sample SAMN05326646, study PRJNA326480) | marine metagenome | isolation source: seawater | place: Pacific Ocean: South West | collected 2011
ATACATCACTTAAAAATTGTCTTAAATTTTCAACGTACATTGAAAAGATAACTCCTAATAAAATTCCAAAAATTGTTGCTGAAGTGCCAATAATTACACCTACTAAGAAAAATATCTTTATTATAGATTTATTTAAAACACCTATGGATTTTAAAATCGCTATTTCTCTTGTCTTATTTTTAACCAAAATAGTTAAACCAGAAATAATATTAAATGCTGCAACAATAATTATTAAAGATAAGATTATAAACATTACATTTCTTTCAACTTTTAAAGCAGAAAATAAAGACTGATTCATATCAGACCAGGTATAAATGAATTCATTAGGAAAATTATTTTGCGCAATTGTTTTTTGATACTCTATATTTTGAGGATTTTTAAGATAAACTTCTAAATTTCTCTTTTCTTTATCCAAATTGAGAAATTCTTCCATAGTCTCTAAATTTATAAATGCTATATTATTATCAAAATCTATCAAACCACTCTCAAATATAGATGAAACGATAAATGTTTTTTGCTTGGGAAGATTTCCAATAATAGTTTCAATTCCAGCTGACGACATGAGAGTCACGCTATCTCCAATATCAAGACCAAGGGTGAAACTTAATTCTTTTCCGAGTGAAATATAATTTTTAGACAAAGTTTGATTATTTCCCAAATATTTATTATTTTCAAAAATTTTAAGTTTTGAGAAATCTTTGTTCTTATAACCCCTTAGAAAAATTCCTTTCGAATTATTACTATTTATTATTATAGCTTCTCCCGAGTTACTTAAAATAAAATTAGTTGAGATATTTTTTAAGTTTTGATTAATCGTATCAATTTGTAATTGTCTTTCATATGGTTTAACCGTTATATGTGCGTTAAAACCAATAATTTTATTTATTAACTCAGTTCTAAAACCATTCATTACGGACATAACAATTATTAATACTGCAACGCCAAGTCCTATACCTATAAATGAAAAAATAGAAATTATGTTTAAAAAGCCATCTTTTTTTCTAGCTTTTAAAAATCTAAAAGTAATCTCTTTTTCTAAAGTGGAAATCAATTTTTTACTTTTTGTTCTTTAATAATTTTAATAATTTCAGATAATTTAGTTTTTTTTGCTTCTTTTCCAATTTCTTGAAACTCTAAAAAATCTCCCTCAGTTTGTTTTCCAATAATTATTTGAAATGGAACTCCAATTAAATTCATTTTCTTTATTTTTGAGGATAAATTTTCTTCTGTGTCATCTATTATAGACTCAATATTATTTTTACTTAATTCTAAGTAAATATTATTTGCTTTCTCTAAAGAACTGCTATCATTTTTATTTATCATTGGAATAATTCCAATATCATAAGGAGCAATAGAAATTGGCCATTTCATGACCTCATTTTTTTCGTCATATTTAGCCTCTATTATTGCACCTACTAATCTGGATACCCCTATGCCGTATGAGCCCATTTTAACAAAATCTTTTTTACCACCAGGTAGATCAACGGATGCATTCATAGCTTTTGAATATTTATCACCAAAATAAAAAATATGACCAACTTCTATACCTTTTGTTTTTAAACGATTATTAGCTGAAACCTTTTTTTCAAATTCATCTTTATTAAATTTCTCGTCAGTAACAGCATAAAATTCCTCAAATTTTTTTCTTAAATTATTTAAAGAATTTTTTTCAAGTTTAGTTCCATCACTACTTACCTCAAAAATTCTCTTATCAGTATAAATTTTACTCTCGCCTGTTTCTGCTAATATTATAAATTCATGAGAAAGATTCCCTCCTATTGGCCCTGTGTCTGCTGCCATGGGTATTGCAATAAGATCTAATCTTTTGAATGTTTTTAAATAAGATAAAAAAAATTTATTATAAGAAAATAATGCTGTCTCATCTGAAATATCAAATGAATAAGCATCCTTCATATAAAATTCCCTACATCTCATTATTCCAAATCTTGGCCTAACCTCATCTCTGAATTTCCATTGAATATGATATAAAAGCTGAGGAAGAGATTTATAAGACTTAATTGATGATCTAAAAATATCAGTAACCAATTCTTCATTAGTAGGTCCATAAAGCATTTCTCGATCTTGTCGATCTTTTATTCTTAACATTTCTTCGCCATAATCTTTATAACGACCACTTTCTTTCCATATTTCACTTGATTGGATTGTTGGCATTAAAATTTCTTGCACACCTATCTTATTTTGTTCTTCCCTGACAATATTTTCAATTTTTTTCATAATTTTAAAACCAAGTGGTAACCATGAATAAATACCTGCTGATGACTGTTTTATCATTCCAACTCTAAGCATTAATTGATGAGATTTTATTTTTGCTTCTGAAGGATTATTTCTAAGTATTGGGATAAATGATTTTGAAATATACATGTTATGTGATTATATTTCTTAAATTCAAATATTCAAATTTCATTAATAAAAAGATAAATATGAATAAAATCGTTGTAATACCTGTACAATAAATGAATTTTTTTAACATTTTAGGATTTTCAGGGGATCCAGGATCCTCACCATCAATTTTGATCGATTTTTCTCTTTCAACGTCAATAGGTAAGATTGCAAAAAATACTATCCACCAAATGATTATATAAATTATCGCTAAACCTGTAGGGCTCATTAAATGTTAACTATATTTATGTTAGTAAAAGGTTTTTTACCTGTTTTTTCTTTTGTGTATTTTCTACAAGAAATTTTAAGAGCATCTATAAGATTGTGCTCTTGTTTTTTACTGTTTAATTTAAATGAGCTAGTTATTTTCTCTATTTCATATTCTAAACCATATACAAATTCATCTCGTTCATATATGGGAAGTCCTTTATAACTTATTATTGGATTGTTATGAATATTACCCTTTGGTGTAATCATAATTGTAATTTCTAGATATCCATTTGCTGATAAATTTTTTCTATCTTTAATTGAATGAGAGTCTTCTTCAACACTTATATTCCCATCTAAATATAATCTTCCACTTGGTGCCTTATCATAAACTTCAGGCTCATTACCAGGATACAATCTTACTATATCTCCATTTTCTACTTGGACAGGGTGAGGTACTTGCATTTCTTTTGCAAAATTTATGTGTTCAATCATATGTCTATGTTCCCCATGAACTGGGATAACGCACTTAGGTTTAACCCATTGATACATATCTTTTAAATCTTCTCTATTAGGATGTCCAGAGACATGAATAAATTCAGTTTCCTCAGATATTACTTCGATACCCTCTTTTACTAATTGATTATGAAGTCTATAAAGTTTTTTTTCATTACCAGGTATAATTTTTGATGAAAAAATAACTGCATCACCTTTTTCAATAAACACATCTGGATGCGAATAATTTGATATTCTCATCATAGCGCCCATTGGTTCACCTTGACTACCTGTACATAAATAAACAATTTTTTCTCTTGAAAAATTTTTTGCTTCTCTTGGATCAATTGGTTCAATTGTATTTTGTAAATATCCACATTGTTTAGCAGCTTTGTAAATTCTGTGCATAGATCTTCCAACTAAAGATATTTGTCTTCCAGTTTTTTCAGCGCAATAAAAAGCCGTTTCCATTCTAGCTACATTTGATGCAAAGGATGTTATAATTATTCTTTTTTTAAGACGACTCATGATATTTAAAATGTTTTTTCTAACATCTAGCTCAGATCCAGACCTCCCTGCACTAAAAACATTCGTAGAGTCACAAATCATGGCTAATACTCCTTCATCTCCAATTTCTTTAAGTCTTTTTGAATTAATCTGATCACCAATTAATGGGTTTGGATCGACTTTCCAATCACCAGTATGCAAAATAACACCTGCTGGAGTTTTTATCTTCAGACCATTTGGTTCTAAAATTGAGTGAGTTAAAGTAATATATTCAATATCAAAAATACCTAATTTTACGTTACCATTTAACTCAACAATTTTTAAATCTTTAGTAATATCTATTTGTTTTTCTTTAAATTTTTCCTTAATTAAAACTGCTGTGAATGGTGTAGCATAAATTTTACATTTTAGTTTTGGCCACAAATGAGCAATTGCGCCTATATGATCTTCGTGAGCATGAGTTAATACAATACCTAGCAAATTGTCTTTTCTTTCAACAATAAAACCTGGATCAGGATAAATAAGATCTATCCCAGGAACTGTATCATCTGCAAAGGTTACACCTATATCGACCATTATCCATTTATGATCTCCAGGACTACCATAACCAAAAAGATTCATATTCATTCCAATTTCACCAGATCCCCCTAAAGGACAAAATAATAATTCTTCTTTCATTTAATTAATCAATTTTGAAATTTTTATAAGACCTTTTACTGTAATAAGTTTATCTTGTATTAATTTTGTTTTAATAGAATTTTTAAATAATTCTGAAAATCCACCAGTTATTATTATCTTAAAAGGTTTTTTTAACTCTTTCTTTATAATATAAATAATATTATCAATTAAACCAACATAACCCCAAAAAAAACCAGATCTAACAGCAGAAATTGTATCGTTACCTATTATTTTTTTGATTTTTTTAAGATTTATTTTTGGTATTAAAGTTGCTTTATCAGAAAGAGTGTTTAAAGAAATTTTAACGCCAGGAGCAATTATACCTCCATGATATGTATTTTTAATGACAACGTCGAAAGTAGTTGCAGTTCCAAAATCTAGAATTACAAAGTTTTTTTTGTGATTAATCAAGCTTATAGCATTTGTTAATCTGTCAGATCCAACCTGACTAAAATTAGCTTTGATTTTTATTAAAGATTTTAAATTTAAATCTTTAATTTCATAACATCTTATTTTAGTATAGATTTTTAAAAAACTTTTTATCGATTTAAAAGTTTTTGGTACCACACTGCAAAATAATATTTTTTCTATTTTTCTAAAATCTTTTACTAAAAAATTGAATTTTGATTTTAGAATTTTTTTATTTAAATTTTTTGATAAAAAACTTGTATTTTTCAATATCTTATTATTTGAATTAACTAAAAAAATTTTAGTTTCTGAATTACCTATGTCACCTAAAATATACATATCTTAATATTTCTTTTTTGAAGAGAAAAACTTTGATAATTTTTTTTCAAAAATATTTTTTAAATTTTTTTCAATATTTTTTTTCTCAATTTTTTTTTTGGTTAAATAGTAAAGATTTGTAGTTTGATAATTTCTAATTAATGGACTTCTAATCAAATTTATACCTATACCAACTATCATGTATCTCTCGTCTAATTTATTAATAGTTTCTTGTAATATGCCACAAATCTTTTTTTTATGTATCAATAAATCATTAGGTTTTTTATAAAGAATTCTTTTTTTATAATATAAAGATAGTAATTTTTTTACTAAATTACAATTAATTAAAGTTAATTGACTCGTAGACAACTTTAAATTCTCAAGACTATAAAAGAAGCTCACAAATAAATTACCTTTATAAGAAATCCATTTTTTTCCGTACTGTCCTCTACCTGATTTTTGAAAATCTGAAATAATCATTCCATTCTTACAATTGGTATTTTTAATAATTCTTATAGCTGTTAAATTTGTGCTTTTAACACTTTTGTATCTAAAAATTTTAAATTTCATTAAATAATATTTATTCTAGCTACAATTTCTATTAGCTGACCAGGAAATACAAAATATATCAAAATTAATAATGTTGAAACTGATAAAGAAAATTTTAGCCAAAAACCATGGTCAGTATCATATTTCTCTTTTTCCTTATCGAAATAAATAATTTTAATTATTCTAAGATAATAAAATGCTGCTACCACTGTTGCTAACAAACCAACTATAGCTAAAAAATACATTGATTGCTCAAGCACTGACTTAAATATATAAAGTTTTGCGAAAAAACCAGCTAATGGTGGGATTCCTGCTAATGAAAATAATATTATTAATAAAGATAATGATAACAATGGATGATTTTTTGATAATCCTGATAGATCCTCTATGCTTTCATAATATACATTATTTCTTCTCATCATTAATAAACAAGAAAACAGACCAAGATTCATGATCACATAAATAGTTATGTAAACTATAGAACTTTGTATACCTTCGTTTGAGCCAGTAGCTAAACCTGCCAATGCATAGCCAATATGTCCAATCGAACTGTAAGCTATAAGTCTTTTTAAATTTTTTTGACCAATTGCAGCTATTGCGCCTAAAAGCATCGATGCAATTGATAAAAAAATCAAAATCATTTGCCATTGATCAATTAAATTTAAAAAAGGAACATATAAAAAACGAATAAAAACAGTGAGGGCAGCAATTTTTGGGACCATAGTGAAAAATAAAGTAACAGATGTTGGAGATCCCTCATAAACATCTGGTGCCCACATATGAAATGGAACAGCTGAAATTTTAAATGCTAATCCAACCAGAATAAAAACTATTCCAAAGGTTAAAATATAATCATTCGAACCTAATTGATAAGCTATTACGTTAAAATTAGTTGAACCAGTAAAACCATATATTAAAGAACAGCCATAAAGTAGTAGACCTGAAGACAATGCACTTAAAACAAAATACTTTAATCCTGCCTCTGATGAATTAAGTTGATCTCTATTAAAAGTTGCTAAAACATATAACGCTAAAGACTGGAGCTCTAAACCCATATAAAATACTATTAAATCGTTAGAACTTATCATTATCATCATGCCTAATACTGAGCTTAAGATTAATATTGGATATTCAATTTTAAAAATTTTGAATGTCTTGAGATAATTTGATGAAATTATTAAAACTAAAAACGCTGCTATCAAAGTAACAATTTTCATAAACGAAGATAGATAATCGATAACAATACTATTATTGAATAAAAATATTTTTTCAATACTTACAGTTTCGTTAAAAACAATCACTGCAGTAATTAATAAAATAATTAATGAAATATTTTGGACTATTTTTGAACTGTCTTTTTTAAAAACACCAAAAAGTAGAAGAAACATAATCCCCAAAGATAAAAAAATTTCAGGTAAAACTAGTTCTATGTCGCTCATAACTAATTACTCATTAAATTAAAATTATACATCTCAATTAAGTTACTAATAGAAACTTCAATAGTATTAATTAAAGGATCAGGATAAAAGCCAAAAAACAATATTGGTAAAGCTAATGACGATAAAATAAATATCTCAGATCTATTTAAATCAATCATTTGTTTCAAGTCTGGATTTTTCAGCTTTCCAAAAATAACTCTTTTATATAACCATAAGATATAAGCGGCTCCAAGAATAACCCCTACGCTAGCAAATACGGCAACTAAGATATTATCTTTAAATACACCCATTAAAATCAAAAACTCTCCAATAAAACCACTTGTACCAGGTAAACCAAGTGAACCTAAAACAAATATCATTAATAAAATTGAGTATTTTGGAACAACACTTACTAAACCACCATAAGTGGTTATTAATCTTGAATGCATACGGTCGTAAACAACTCCAACACTTAAAAATAATGCTGCTGAAATGAGTCCATGACTTATCATTTGAATGATACTACCTTCTATTCCTTGTTGTTGGATTGTAAAAACACCTATTGTCACAAAACCCATATGCGCAACTGATGAATAAGCAATTAACTTTTTCATATCTTCCTGCATCAAAGCTATCAAAGATGTAAAAATAATTGCTATGACACTCAATGTATAAATAAGTGGGGTAAAAATTTCTGAGGCAATAGGAAATAACCCTAAAGAAAACCTTATAAACCCGTAACCAGCCATCTTAAGTAAAATCGCAGCTAATAAAACAGATCCAGCTGTAGGTGCTTCTACATGCGCGTCAGGTAACCAAGTATGAACTGGCCACATTGGAGTTTTAACAGCAAAAGAGCTAAAAAACGCTAACCATAGTAAATTTTGATACTTAATATCAATACCATACTCATAAAGTAAAGTGACATCCGTAGTTCCAGTAATCCAATAAATTGAAATTATTGCAACTAGCATCAGGACTGATCCTAACAAGGTATATAGAAAAAACTTAAATGCAGAATAAACGCGTCTCTCACCACCCCAAATTCCAATTATAAGAAACATTGGAATCAATCCAGCCTCAAAAAATAAATAAAATATTACAAGATCTAAAGAGCAAAAAACTCCGATCATAAATGACTCCATTATCAAAACAGCTATTAAAAATTCTCTTAATCTTTTATTGATAGAGTTATTAATTGAAATTATACAAAGCGGTGTAATAAAAGTTGTTAAAATAATAAATAATATTGAAATTCCATCAATTCCTACTTTATAATTAATAAAACCTTTAATCCATTCTCTAGTTTCTATAAATTGAAATTCTGAAATTGATGGATCAAATAATATCCACAAATAAATTGATAAAAAAAAATTTACCAAAGATGTAAACAATGCAACATATTTTACTGTAATGTTGGTCTCTTTTTTACTTTTCGTAAAAAGTAGAAATAATGCTCCAATTGAAGGTAATAAAATTAACGATGATAAAATTGGAAAATTCATTATTTAATAATTAAGAATGTTAACAACGCAGAAAAACCTAATAACATAACAAAAGCATACTGATATATAAATCCACTTTGAAATTTGTTAGCTTTTAATGAAAATTTTTTTATAAGTCCAGCAACTCCATCTGGACCAAAGCCATCTATTAATTTGATATCAAAAAATTTCCAGAGAAATAATCCTAATCTTTTAGATGGTATAATAAATATCTTTTCATATAGCTCATCAAAATACCATTTATTTAATAGGAATTCATAAAGAGGCTGATTAATTTCAGCTATTCGTTTTGGAATACTTTTGTTTTTAACAAACAAGTAATATGAAATTGGTATTGAAATGATCACTAAAACTGGTGTTAAAATTAGAAACCAAAAAGGTGGATGTTCTGTGCTTAAAGGTTTTAAAAATAAAATTGAGTCTTTCCAAAAAATATCCATTCCCTCAGTTCCAATAAAGAGTCCTTTGAAAACAAAACCCGCAAATACAGCTCCTATTGATAATATAATTAAAGGTATTAACATAACTAAAGGGGACTCATGTGTATCTTCAATTTTAATTAATTTATTATTAAATTCTCCATGAAATGTTTTAAAAATTAATCTCCAAGAATAAACTGATGTTAAAAAAGCAGTCACAATACCTATACCTGCAGCGTAGTAACCAGAGGTATTTCCTCTTAAATATGCAAATTCAATTATTGCATCTTTAGAGTAAAAGCCTGATAAAAAAGGAAAGCCAGTCAAAGCTAAAGTTCCTATTATCATCAATGCATATGTATATGGAAGTTTCTTGTATACTCCTCCCATATTATTAATATTTTGCTCGTCTTTAAAGGCATGAATTACTGAACCAGAACCTAAAAATAACAAAGCTTTAAAAAATGCATGTGTAAATAAATGAAACATAGCAACATTATAAGCACCAACTCCTGTTGCAAAAAACATGTAACCTAATTGACTACACGTTGAATAAGCTATAATTTTTTTTATATCAGTTTGAACAAGTGCTACAGACGCAGCGAAAAAAGCTGTGCTCATTCCAACCACTGTAATTACATTTAATGCTAATTCAGAATACTCATAAATAGGTGAGCACCTTACAACTAAAAAAACACCTGCGGTCACCATTGTTGCTGCATGTATTAATGCTGAAACAGGAGTTGGACCTTCCATTGCGTCAGGTAACCAAGTATGCAAGAATATTTGCGCTGATTTTCCCATTGCACCGATAAATAAAAGTAGACAAATTAAATCAATAGCATTGATATTTAATCCTAAAAAAAGAATTTCTTTTTCTTTAATCGTTGGAATTAGTTGAAAAACTTCTGAATAATTAACTGTACCAAACAAATAAAAAATTAAAAAAATTCCTAGTGCAAATCCAAAATCTCCTACTCTATTTACTAAAAATGCCTTTATAGCAGCTGAGTTAGCAGTATCTTTTTTAAACCAAAATCCAATTAAAAAGTAAGAACAGAGACCAACGCCCTCCCAACCGAAAAATAATTGTATAAAATTATCTGAAGTCACTAACAT
>MDTD01072415.1_pt1 | contig 10023 bp, 7 predicted proteins | sample 811221 | NCBI WGS metagenome assembly MDTD01 (sample SAMN05326646, study PRJNA326480) | marine metagenome | isolation source: seawater | place: Pacific Ocean: South West | collected 2011
AGGGATGATGATCAGACCGACTGCGGAAATATCAAGTGGGTCATGTCAGATAATGAATTATCCATAGAGTCAACTAGCTGGGTAGAAATGGAGAAGAGCGAGGTTAAGAGATCAGATACCCTACTTTCCTTCCGAGATGTAGATTTCGAGACAACTAATTTCAGGGCAGTGACCTATGACGATAACGGACTTGGAGGTTTGGCAGCAATTATACCAACTCTATCATTCCCTTTAACTCCAATAGAGCTCTACGATTTCTTCGGTGATGCAACAATCAAAGAGGGCGCTAGGTCATCCGATCCAGACCTAGGTTGGAATAAAGATTGGAGATGGGAGGTCAAGAAGGAGATTTCCGACGAAACACACGGGTTAGTGTATCCGGTTGAAATGGAACATGTGGAAATAGATAGATGCTATGGCCATGCTACAGTATCACTTCTGGTTCAAAAGGGGAGTCCATGGCCTGTGGAACAGAGAGCGGACATACTCCTCGACAAAGATCTTCAGACTGGAGACTGTGATTTCCTTGTCAGCGCTCTCTCCGATGAAATACTGCCCGAGGGAACACTCTCCATTAGAGCTACATTCTCCAGTATGGGCTCTGTGTCCGGAAGCAAAGCTGTGGATTGGGGTAGGAACTACTTTGGAAGTCCTACTGATGGGGAGGATAGGCCGGGCACATCAACCAAGAGAAATTGGGTCGATTCAATGTGGGATGAATCTGAGATCAGACAATTCGATATCGAGGAAGCTATGACATGTCTAAAGTCAACCCATCCTTCCAGTCAGGCTACGATTGCGGTGGAATCAGGCGGATATATCTGGAGGTCAGCATGGTCTAAGCCGACAGGAGAAGGGGAGTGGAACCTCTCCTGGGTAGATGAGGATGATGATTCAGGTTGGTTAGTACTAAGAAAATCCCCAGATGGATGCGAGATTGTTGACTCAGGCTCAAACAAAAGAGGGGATGTGATGTGGAATCGAGACTCTATCCCCACCACTCAGACAATGAATCTGCTGGAGACGAGAATATTATCCCCAGAAAGATATCCTGACCTTACCCCGCATATTCAGTCTGGAAATATCTGGAATCAAGAGGTTAATGTCGGATACAGACTATCCGTTACCGAAGACAATGAGTTCCTTAGTTTGCTTCCTGGCGATATTGGAGATGGAAAGGTTACAATGTCTGCAAATAGGGAATGGGTGAGTGGAGGCCGTGAAAACTCATTGGTTATGGCAATGGACGCAGAGTCGGGTGAGATGGTAATATGGTACCTCATCGACACTCCTTCTAACTGAATCTAAACCGTCATTGAGAATTGATTTGAGGCGTCATATTCAACACAGTTTGTTTGACCGTTCCTCCCGATGTCAACATTGGGGGAAGATGATGCGCTTCCAAAAGTAAGCGAAGCCCCACTCATCATCGATGTAGAGTTCTCCGAGGAAGAGGACGATGACAACCCTAGATCTCTTGATTTTTCTGAGGAAGCCCGATCTTCCAATTATACTAGACCTCTGGAGCTCCCAATATCTCTTCCAACCCCAAGAGGAAGAGCGCGAGTAGTCACAGTTGCCAATCAAAAGGGTGGTGTTGGTAAAACTACCACTGTGATCAACATCGGCGCTCAACTTGCACTAAGGGGGCATAGGGTCTTGGTAGTAGATTCCGATTCTCAAGGTAATTGTGCTACCGGTCTCGGAGTAGATAAGAGCAGAGTTAGAACTACTACGAGAGATTTGATTCTTAATCCTGAGACAGCTGTAGATTCGAGACATGCCTCGGCCGTAGAAAATTTGCATATCATTGTAGGAGACAGGACTTTGATTGGACTTGAGCAGGAGATGATGAGACAACTTGGAAGAGAGAAAAGAATGAAGGAGGCACTCAGGCCCCTACTCTCGCATTATGATATTGTCATCATAGACACTCCGCCTACCCTCGGCTTGGTCACAATTAACGCTCTAGTTGCATCTGACGCGATCTTGATACCCGTTCAGACAGAGTACTTCGCATTAGAAGGACTAGCCATGCTTGCAGGGACAATCAGAGAGGTTAGGAGCCTATTAAATGAGAGATTGGGAGTTGACGGAGTTTTACTGACAATGCACTCGCGTAGTCTACTGAACAACCAAGTTGCCGGTGAATTGCTTGAAAGCCTGCCCGAATTAGTTCTAAAACCTGCAATTAGGAGAAATGTCAGACTGGCCGAAGCCCCTAGCCATGGAATTCCTATACATCTTCATGACCCATCGAGCGCAGGAGGGAAAGACTACCAAGAAATAGCAACGGTTCTGGAGCAACGTTGGGGACTGGCATAGATGTCTAAGCGTGGATTAGGACGAAGCCTCAGGGACGTTTCCTCCTCTTCAGAGCCTCCTGATCTCTCCTCATTTCTGAAACACGAACACATGCCTGACTCACCCAAGGTTGCAGTATTATGGATGATTTTCGGTAGTGTATGCTTTGGGACCATGAATGCCTTAGTCAAGTGGACTAGTGACTATGCAGACGTTTGGATGATAATAATGGTCAGATCATCTGTAATTGCGTTCGCAGTTGCGGTTTTTGCTGCATCTAAGGGAATTAGCCTTAGGATCAATGATCCTAGAACTATGCTGCTTCGATGCTTGGTTGGGCTGATTGCCATGTCACTATACTTCACCGCACTAGCTCGAATCCCAATCGGCCAAGCAGTAACTCTCCAGTATACGGGTCCACTATTCGTGGCATTGCTTTCAGGAAGGATACTTTCCGAGAGGGTCTCCTCCAGAGTTGCAATTCTCGTTATTACAGCATTTGTTGGGATAGTTCTGATCATATCCCCTGAGCTAGGAAACGTCCAGGTGGATGCCCTTCTTGCTCTTGGTTCAGGTTTCTTCGCAGCTCTAGCATACATGTTTGTTAGGGAGCTAAGAAAATCAGACTCTCCGGCTACTGTCGTATTTTGGTTTGCAGTATTTTCAGTTGCTGGAACCTTCTTCCAGTCTATCCCGGGAATGCTATCTGTAGATTCCAAGACTCTAGCAGCTCTTGTAGGGGTTGGTATTGGAGCGGGTGGTGGCCAAATAGGAATCACAATGGCATATCACAAGGCCAATGCTGCTTGGGTTAGTGCTTTCTCCTACCTAACAGTCCTAGTAGCCACATTCTATGGATTAATCTTATTCGGCGAGACCCTAAGTCCTTCAGATATTATCGGTGGGATTATGATCGTCGGATCAGGGATCGCTCTCGTCCTCGCTGTTCCGGTTGAAGAAAATAACTCATCAGGAGTTAACATATCCTAGTGACAAAATCTGTATGTTGCCTCCCATATTGTAGTCAGTAATTTATTTCCGGCGGAATTCACAGATCCGCGAGTATTCAAGTGTACTTAATTGCGATTAATCAGAACTACCTAGTACCCCAGGAACCGCTTCTAATCGTAAGCATAGCCCATGGGAGTAATATCAGCGTAAAGATAATCCAAACAGGAAGCATTGGCATTAAAGAGAAAAAACCTATCTTATCCGCTGGCGGTAATTGAAACGCCCAATAGAATGTCTGATGAAGGAAAATGATTAATGCTAAACCCATCAGATAAACCAATGGATTGAAACTATCAACTATCGGACCTACCAGCAAAAAATAAGAGACAACAAATGGCGACATCAAGGTTAAGGAAAGTACCATGTAGAACATCACTGAGGCCCCAATTGGCCTCTTCCACATATGTGAGAGGCCAGAGAGGGATTCCATTAGGAATGATCTTCTCCATCTAAGTTGCTGCCTCAGATACGTCTTAACATTCTGAGGTACGATAGTCTTCGCCTTAGCTTGGGACACATAGATCGTATCATAGCCTTCTCTTAGTAGAAGATTGGTGAGACCTCTATCATCTCCGAAAGTTCTAGAACGACCGAGAAATGTCTGGTTTTCCCATTCTTCGATTAGGGGTCTAATCGAATCGGTTCTGTAGAGGCTGAATGCACCGCTACAACAAATAACGCTCCTGAAGAATCCCTCCAGGGACTTGAATGTCTTGAATGCGATAAAATACTGTTGGGCCTGCATCCTAGTTAGCCAGGTCGCTTTGGAATTTGCAACATCCGTATGGCCGCATATTGCCGCAGTGTTTTGGGAATAGAAACCCCTCAAACCCTGTTTCAGAGCATTACTTTCCAAGGCCGAATCACTATCCACCAGAACCGTAATCTCCGAAAAGTTCCTTTCCATTGCTTTCGCAATTGCCGACCTCTTCCCCATATTCCTTTCAAGATGGATCACCTCATATCCATAATCTTCTGAAATCTTGTCCATCCAAACTCCGGTGTCATCATCGCTGCCATCGTTCACCATTATCACGGAAATCTTGTCTTTGGGATAGTCGAGATCGCCAAGAGCTCTCGCAGTTGAGTATATCACAGAGGACTCATTTTTCGCAGGGACAATTATCATCACATTAGGCTGGTATTCGTCTTCATCGAAAAGCTCTGGTTCGTATATCGCGTAGAATACGTAGCGCAGAATTATTGTTATTGCAACTGCCCATACATAGACAACAAATACTGGATGAGCACGAAGAGTCACCATTGTCCTCACGTATACCATCAGAAGCGCTATTCCTACAAACAGCATCCAGAATGCCAACTGTTTTCGGTTCCAAGATGGAATGCCCTTAGCCCTCCCTGTTTCGAACATGCTTGAGACTCTGTGGGCAAACTCCTACTCAAATATCACTGTTAATTTTTTTTTAACAACCACGCTGCGATATTGATAACAGTCGCATGCCTCCTTCGGCTTGTTGGGGATGATGGTTTACCCTACGATACTCGTGTTTGGTGAAAAAATTGGATAAGCAATCTGTCGATGCCAACAGCATCACCTTTGTCACAGGTGGGTCGGGTTTTACTGGGTCCAGAATTATACAATCTTCTAATTCGAATATTAGAGCTCTGGTGCACAACAACGTAGTATCTGGTTCGAATATTACCAAGGTCTATGGAAGTCTCTTTGATGGAAAATCAAACTTTCGAAAATGGCTACATGGAGTGAATTATGTTATTCATGCCGCCCGACCATCCTCTGGGAAAGCATTGGGACGATATCTTGTGGCAAATAGGACCAGAAAAGCCATCAAATCTATGATTTCAGTTATTGAAGAATCCTCCGTATCTTCGACGATAGTATTGCATGGATCGCTGTCCTACGGAGACAGGGGCGAAGAAATAATAGAAACGGACTCGAAATTAAATCCTGCGGGATATTCCAAAGCATACTCTATCGGGGAGAGGCCGTGGCTAGAATATCTCGAGCATGGAGGAGATGTTAGGATAGTGAGATCTCCTTGGATATTAGGCCCAGGCTCTTGGTTCAATATGCTTTATGCCGGCGATAGTATTCCGATAATTGATGGGGGCAGACAATGGATGTCATTGGTTTCGGTTAACTCACTTTCAGAATATGTATGGTCATTAATCGACCAGAAACCAGGTATATTCCATCCCTCGCTTATCTACAGGTGCCGTCAAGCCGATTTCGCTCGTTTAGTCGCTGAGGCCAGAGACATGGATACGACGAGTGTTAGCAAATCCGAACTAGTAAAAAAATATGGAAGAATGGTCACAGAATCCCTGCTATGCAGTATTAGAATCGATGACTCTAGAGGGGAGGAAAGTGAGTCAGAGCTCTCAATGGAAAATATACGAAGCTACCTTCACTCCTTATCCGTGGATTCAAAGATGTAGAGACTGTATTCACCGAAATTCCACAGCGGAGTTCTCTGCAGGATACGGTCTATGAGATACAGGGAGCGACTTCTCATCGAGTTGAATGGAGCCCAATGTTTCCTATACCAAGCAGGATGGAGTATGCAGTAGCCTTTTCGGTATACTGGATTAAGAAATTGCCCAAACTTATGTCCTATTTCGCGCGCTGTCGGACAGTAGGAAGGCAAAGTTCTAGTCGGACTATATCCATTCCAGACTGGCCGGAGTCTCGAGAAAGCTCTTCTGGGTCTCAGAAGCAGGATATTCCAAAATATCTCAAATAAATACCAGCGGTTAACGAATGTCAAAATCGCACTCCCCCCTGGCTTTAGAACCTTTGATATTGCACTAGCTACTGATTCAAGATCATTGACCGTATTTAGGCCACCGAAGTACACATAGACAGTGTCCACGGTTGATTCTCCGACTATCTCAACTATATCCTCGGCAGATCCTAAGTTAGGGAGGATTTTCCCATCTCCTCGCTGACGTGCCTTGTTCTCGACTATCCTCTGGAATTCGGGGGAAATGTCCACACCATGGACAATCTCGATGTCCTCTCTGTCCGCGAACCAGGTCATGTCCAAGCCAGGGCCATATCCTATCTCCAACATTTTCTTTGGCCTCCTTGATAGGGTGAATTCTCTGAAGTCATTTCTCAGAGTCATCAGAACGTGATTTTCACCGGCCCTTCTCTCGAACGAGTCCGCTTCAAAATCATAATATTCAGCGACAATTTCATTGTAATCACTTTCCATCCACAGAAACCTCCGCTAATATTTCTGTTATTCTTTCCTCGATTCTGGAACGGTGTGCATTTTCATGTCCAATGCAACGCAGTCTATCATAAATTGCCTCAATCGATTTGGAGCTCTTCCTGTATTTTGTAATCCTTCTCCTTGCTTCCCATGCCTCTGCCATTCCCCCTAGGATTGGGAATCTCATCACTCCCCACCAGAATGGTAGGAGTCCGAATGGCTTCGGAAGCTCAAAGGATGCTGATAAATCTGCATTGGGAAGATATTCCTGGAACCACGGGTTTTTTGTGATCATTTTTTCGAAAACGACCCTTCCCTTAACAGGCCTCATCATAGCCAACTCCCTAGCAGCATAGACAGAGGGTCGCAACTCCAGATTTCTGCAATCCAATATCATATTGGGACAAATCCTGGATTCTGTATTAGCATTGTGCTCAAGATAAACTGCCAGTGCCCTTACTCTCCAAACATAATTGGGCTGTGTAATTATCATAAGGTCAATATCGGCATCGTCCTGACTTAGTCCAGATGCTACTGATCCAGTAACCGAGACTCCCAAAACTGCTTCTTCTTCGCAAAGCCTAGAGACTATCGGTAGACTTTCTCTGAGTTGTTTTTCCGCAGCTGTCTTCCTCCGATCATAGTCTGTAGGGCCGTACTCTAATTCTGTAAAATACCATCTGCCTTGATCCCTTTCTACCCCACTCATCTTGGCGAGACAATCCTCTACATCTTCGATACTACTCTTGGAGGTCATGTATCTCCAAACTTCGTCTGTTTCCAATCCTCGATTGAACACAGCCGCCCATGATAGCACATCGATAACATCATGTCTCATCTGACAACCCCAACTTGACCAAATATCTTGTATCTTCGGGAACAAGGAACTCTTGGTTACAAGAGTTTTCGGAGCAAATAATTGTCCCTCCACCGATCCTCCCAAAGAATAGATCGATAGCTTCTCGGCCAAAGCTTTCGTTATCTCCAAGATCGATTACTTGGATAATTTTCCAGTTTTCAGGTGATTTGACCAACTCGTTCTCCTGAACTAAAAACACATCACCCTCGTTTCTAATGCTCCATCCAACTTCCAGTTCAGATGCGCTTTCATGGTATTCCAATCTCGTATGGTTCACGCCCCATAGTGTTGCATAGTCCGTGTCCCGCGATGAGCTAGCTACCGGATCCACTGGTGAGCCCAGTATCATTAGTGGATCAGATTCCCAGGTGAATCTAGTAGCCTTCCCGCCAATGACTACATGTGTCGCATTAACGACTTTTATGGAATCATGAATCGGATCGTCGGACGGACCGAATCGATATGTCGGAACACCAAATCTGACTCCCAACGTTATGTCAAATCCAGCCAAAACCACGGAGTCATCTGATAGGTGAGTTCCTAACTCAATGTATTCATCGAGGTAGTCTTCTCTGTATTTTATAATCTCAATATTTTGCTCTCTTTTTTCGATAGAGCTATCGATTACATTGAAAATTTGATGAGAAATAAGAACCAAAACAAATATCGAGAATAACGCCCCATTATCGATTTTTTTCCTAATACTCGCAGACTCAAGATTATCAGAGAGCCAGTTACATGCTACACATATCAGAACCGAGAGCCAGGGAAGATGGTATCTTGGGTATCCAAAATCGAGTACAATCGAGAAAATCAATATGCTTGGAAAAACTACTGAGAATATTACTGGCCATCTCTCTCTGGAAACCATATTCGCCCACATGATACCACAGAATAGGATGGAGATGAATAGGAGCCAACCAATCTCTCCGGAGATATCTGCAAAAAAATGACTACCGCCATAGTCACCATAATCCCCCACAAGACTGTTTACCGCACCTGTTGCTTGGGTGTTATAGCTCGCAAACGGACTCCCGTGCTGAAGCAGGTCCGAGATAAGGAAGGGAGATTGGACTAAAACCCATGATAGGACAAGATATCCTAGATTCTCTTTGCTTTTACCCCAAAAAAAGAATGCAGTCGGCAGAAATATCACTAAGTAGAGATATGGATATTTCACGGCCCCTAACAAAGATGCAATTACACCAATTGCAATTGCATCTTTTCTGCGCAACTTCCCGCATTCTAAGTGTTTTAATGCAATCCTGAAGACCAAAACTAACCCTCCTGTCGCTAGAGCCTCAAGATAAGCTGTCCTACCATAAACAATCATGGCTGGGAGGCAAAGTACCAGCAGGCTTGCTAGAATCCCACCAATAATTCTACTATCGTGCTCCGCAAGGGACTGTATCTGCCACCCACAGGCAATCAAACATAGAAAGGGAATAAAATAAGCATGGAAAATCTTTCCAGAGAATCCAAGCTCGATAGCCAATAAACCAGACATTATTTTTGGTCGGAAGGAGTAATCCTTTCCTTGGTGAAAAGGCTCCCAGCCCCATCGTTCAAGATATCTATTTGCAGTCTGAAGATGATCTGCTTGGTCCCATTGCATTGGAGACGACCAAAGTGGATCAATCCATCCCAGAATCATAACAAAAAGAGGGACAAATAGCCACCTGAGATCTCCCTTTGAAGGCCTTGATCCAATTACGGTGTCGGCAACAAAAAATATCCATAGAATTAGTACCACTGAAACTGCTGGCCATATCGACACACCGATTTCGCCAGTGGAGGCTACTAACCATCCGGAAAATAGTAGCATCGTAAGGAAATTTTTACAAATCCTGTCACCGAAAGACCCATCCCTTTCTAAGATTGGAATAACGGGTATCCAAGACATCAACCATCTCGTCTTCATAGGTATGCTTGGGGGTGTACCTCATATCTCTCTTATTGAGAAAATCATATCATAAATCAATCAAAAAATGGTAAAATCCTCGATACTCTTTCTGTTTCCTCTCTTAGTCTCTGAATTCTGATACTTGTTCAAGGCTTTTCCTGAGTAAGTCAGGAACTCTGGCTCCCTCTGCAGGGAAACCGACCGGAAGGAGGAGCATTGCATGCTCATAGGCAGGCCTATCGAGTATTTCTCTCAGAAAACCCATTGGAGAAGGTGTGTGCGGGAGGGTAGACAAACCCATATTGTGGACAGCAGTGATGAATAATCCAGCAGCAATACCACACGATTCCTGAGAATAGTAGGTCGGAGCCAGCTCACCCTTCCTTTCCCTCTTAGAGTGTCTGAAAAGTACAACGACCCATGGGGCATCTGTTATGTGTTCTTTGATATGATCAGTTCCTAGAGGTGCAAGGACCTCTTCCCACTCTTCAGGGACTCTTTCATCGTAGAATCTCTTTTCTTCTTTTTCTGCCTCCACACGAATTTTAGTACGCAACTCTTCATCTGAAATTGCCACAAATGTCCATGGTTGTAGGTTAGCACCCGAAGGAGCCGTGCTCGCGGTCTTTATCGCTAACTCAATCATCTCCTTGGGGACCTCTCTATCAGAGAAGTGACGTGTTGTCCTACGTCGACTCATTTGATTGAAGAAAGATCTAGCTCTTTCTATCATCTCATCCTCAGGAAAC
>MDTD01105926.1_pt1 | contig 10023 bp, 13 predicted proteins | sample 811221 | NCBI WGS metagenome assembly MDTD01 (sample SAMN05326646, study PRJNA326480) | marine metagenome | isolation source: seawater | place: Pacific Ocean: South West | collected 2011
CGATAATAAACTCCACATTTGATTGCCCTTGCCACTCATTTAAGGATAATTTACCTGCAATATTAAATAATTTCTTATCTTTCTTAAGTAAATAAGCTCCAATTTCATTTTCAACACAATTAAATGCTATTGTTTTTATCGTTGATCCATCCATTCCTACTAAAACTGATTTTATGTGTTTATCCTTAATAATTTTATTATTAACAGTTTTCATATTTTCTAAAACAAACCTTGGTTCTGGATTGCCTGAACCAAAAGGACCAAGCATGTTGACTTTTTTATAAAAGTCAATATTTAAGGCGGTTGGTGCTATCACGCTATCTAAATATAATGGTTTCGTATTCAAGCTATTATTACTCAATTTTTCAAATTTTTTAAAGATGAATTGTTTAAATTTGTCAAAATTTTCAATTTTAATTGAAAATCCACCGGCCATTTTATGTCCACCACCTTTAATTAAAATATTTTCTTGAACGGCAGAAATTATTGCTGATCCAATATCGAAACCCACTATAGATCTTGCAGACGCTTTTCCTATACCGTTATCATCTACTGAAATAATAATCACTGGTTTATTAAATTTATCTTTAATTCTAGATGCAACTATTCCTATGACACCCTCGTGCCATTTTTTTCCATTTATAATTATAATAGACTCATTAATTTTATTACCTAATTCAATTAAAATATTGTCTAGAACTTCTTTTTCTAAAATTTGTCTTTCTTTATTAAAATTATCTAGCTCAGAGGCTATCTTAAAAACATTTTTAGGATTATTACTAATTAGTAAATTAGCTCCATGAGAAGACTTTCCTACTCTTCCACCAGCATTAATCCTTGGTCCCAATATATAGCCAATGTGGTAAACATTTGGTTGACTTTGTATATCACAAATATCAAATAGAGTTTTGAGCCCTAAATTTTTTTTCAATTTCAAAATTTTTAATCCTTGTGAAACAATAGCTCTATTTAAACCAATTAAAGGGACAACATCACAAATAGTTCCTAAAGCAACTAAATCTAAATATTCAAGTAAATTAGGTTCTATTATCTTTTTTTTATTAAACCAATTGGATAGTCTTAATTCTTTATTTAAAGCAACCAAAAACATAAAGGTTACACCAGCTGCACACAGATATTTTAAATCAGACTTATCGTCTAATCTATTTGGATTAACTATAGAATAAGCTTTGGGCAAATTAATCTCTGACTGATGGTGATCCAGAACTATTACATCAATTTTATTTTTAAATGCATATTCGATTGCCTCAAAAGACATAGTTCCACAATCAACTGTAAAAATTAAGTTAACTCCGTTACTAATAAGAGTTTTAAAAGATTCTGCAGATGGTCCGTATCCCTCTTTTTTTCTATCCGGTATATAAATTTCATAAGGTGTATCTATTCTGTTAAAAAAATTTGCAAGTAAAGCAGTTGCAGATGCGCCGTCTACATCGTAATCTCCAAATATACCAATTTTGTGTTTTTTTGAAATTGCTTCTATAGTTCTTTTTGTTGATTTTTGGATATCATTTATAACTTCAGGATTAGGAAGAAAGTTTTTAATAGATGGTCTTAAAAAGGAATTCACATCCTCTTTTTTTATTTTTCTAATTGATAAAAGCTTAGACGTTATTTCATCTAACGAGAAGTTTTCTTTATAGAATAAAACATCTTGCTCGTTATATTTCTTTAAAATCCAGCTTTTATTACTTACTGAATTTGAATTCATTTATTATATATATTTGTTATAGTCTTGTTAATCTTTTTGCTTTTATGAAGTACAAAAGTTGAAACTTCGTATTCATTTCCTAAGTTCTTGACTCCTTTTGCTATATCTCCGTCTGTGACACCAGTGGCACAAAAGATAACATCTCCTTTTACCATATCTTCTATATTGTATTTTTTATTATAATCATTTATTCCAAGTTTTTTTGCTCTAATTTTTTCTTCATCATTCAGCAATAATCTCCCTTGTATTTGTCCTCCATAACAAGAAAGCGCAGCTGCAGCTAAAACTCCCTCGGGTCCACCTCCAATACTGTAATAAATATCATTTTTAGGTTTTTTACCAATTACGCTTAATACTCCAGCTATGTCTCCATCTGTAATAAAATTTATTTTTACTTTAAGTTTAGATAGTATTTCAACAATATGATCGTGTCTCGGTCTTTTCAGGACGCAAGCGTTTAATTCAGAAATTTTTTTATTTTTAGCTTCAGCAAGTATTTTAATGTTCTTCTCTACGCCATTGTCAATATCTAATAAATTTTTTGGAAGATTAGCGCCAATAGCTATTTTCTCCATATAAGTGTCTGGTGCTGATAATAAATCACCTTTATTTGCAACAGCAATTACTGAAAATGCGTTTGGTTGGTTGTTAGCGGTAAATTTTGTACCTTCTAAAGGATCAACTGCTATGTCAAGTTTAGGTCCATTTAATGTTCCAAGCTTTTCTCCTATATAAAGCATAGGTGCTTCATCCATCTCTCCTTCACCTATAACTATAGTACCTTCCATATTAATTTTATTTAACTCTCTTCTCATAGGATCAACAGCGCCCTTATCAGCACCAATTTTATCTTTTTTACCTATAAATTTTGATGCACCAATAGCAGCCTTTTCAGTAGCCTTTATGAATAAATTTAAAAATTTTTGATCAATTGACATTTAGTTGTCATCAATTCTAATTAACTTAGATTTTTTTTTAACGTAAGACCTTTTGTTGATTATCTTGATAATTTTATTTAATGAGTAGTCTTTTGAATGATGGGTGATTATTACAATTGTTGAAGAACCTCTGTTTTTATTAGGATCTTGTACTAACCTCTTAATTGAGACATTGTTTTTAGAAAAGATATCAGTAATATTTGACAAAACACCAGGTTTATCCAGCACCTCGAATCTAAAGTATGCTGAAAAAGATCTCTCTGAGATTTTTTTAAAATTTAAATTCTTTCTCTCTTTGCTTGATATTGAAAATGGAAATTTAATATTACCTCTTAAAATAGACGAAATATCAGAAATCAAAGCAGAAGTGGTAGCCGCTGGACCTGCACCTTCACCTTGAATTATACTTCTTCCTACTGGCATGCCATCAATAATCACAGCATTAAGGACACCATCTATACTTGCAACATATGAGCTATCTTTAATTAATGTTGGATGAACTCTTTGATAAATATGTTTTCCTATTAATTCTGCATATCCCAATAATTTAATTTTATAACCAAGTTTTTTAGCATAAGTAATATCATCTTTATCTATATCCTTAATTCCTTCAATATGAATATTTTCATTTAAAAAAGAATTAAAACATAACGAGGATAGAATTTTTAATTTTGCAGCTACATCTTCACCATTTAAATCTGCTGAAGGATTTGTTTCTGCATAACCTAATTTTTTTGCATCGTATAAAACTTCTTTAAAAGTTTTACTTTCTTTATTCATTGATGAAAGAATGTAATTAGAAGTGCCATTAAAAATACCAAAAACTCTGTTAATTTTATTTGCTATTAAACCCTCTTTTAAAGACCTAATTATAGGTACACCTCCACAAACAGATGCTTCAAATTCTAAGTTTACTTTATTTTTTTCTGCAATTCTTGATAATTGATCACCATATTTAGCAATTAAAGCTTTATTAGCAGTTACAACATGTTTTTTGTTTTTTAGTGCTTGAAAGACTAATTTTTTTGCTGGACCCTCTGCTCCACCTATTAGCTCAACAATTAAATCAACATTTTTGTTTTTAGTTGCATCTAAATAATTTTCTAACCATATTTTATTATTTATCTTAAAACCTCTTTTTCTATTTTTATTCTTAGCTGAAACATAACTAACATTAGGTATACAATTATTTTTTTTTGATAGGATTTTTTTATTTTTTTTTAAATATTTAAATAAATGACTTCCTATATTTCCAAGACCAATAATAGCAATATTAAATTTTCTCATTTTAATACTATTCTCTTATAGTTATATCCGGAAAATCTCTTTTTTTTCCAAGCTTGATTAAATATTTAGATATCTCATCAATACTACATTTATCTAGAATTGTACAAATATCGTTAGATATATTATTTTTATTAACAATTTTCCGATCTTTATTAATTATTTTTTTCTCAGTTATGACTTTTGATTTTATATCTTGTTTTTTTATTTTATTTTTTACCGGTCGATTATTCTTTTCTTTTTTAATTTTTTTCTTAATTTCTCTAATTTCTTTTTTTGAAAGAGTTTTTATTTTTTTTCGTGTTTTGTCTTTTTTAATTATACTAACCTCTTTTTTTTCTAGATTCTCTTTTAAATTTAATTCTACTAAATCAAAATTATTGTTTTTTTTATTATCAATTATTTTAACCTCTAAAGATAGATTTTCTTTAAAGTATTGATTGGCCTCACTATTATTTACACAAACATGGTCTCCGCATAACAGAACAGTTTTTGGCTTTGAACATGATTGAAAAATAACAAAAACAATTATTAATAAAAATTTAATCATTAAAACCTAATTTTTCTGAGTAATTAAGTAAAAGATTCATGTTTTGCATTGCCTGACCAGAAGCTCCTTTTACTAAATTATCTATTGCTGAAAATATAACAAATCTATTTTTGATTCTTGTGCTACAAACTGAAATTTCACAATTATTTGTGTTTAAAACATTACCCGATCCAATTTGAGTGTTAGTATTGAGAACTTTAACAAATTTATTTTTCTTATAATATTTTTTAAGTTCTGCTCTAATCTTATTTAAAGTTACATTTTTATTAGATTTAAAATAAATTGATGTCAAAATTCCTCTAAATGTTGGAAGTAGGTGTGGATTAAAAGTAAAGTTTACTTTCTTATTAGTAATTTTTAAAAACTCTTGGTCAATTTCACACAAATGTCTATGCTTTTTTATTCCATAGGCATATGTTGATTGGTATAAATTTTTATGAGTAAATTTTTTTTCAAAATTTTTTCCAGCTCCAGAATACCCTGATTTCGAGTCAATCGTTATATCATCTAACTTTATTAAATTATTAATAATTAAAGGAACTAAAGGTATTTGTATTGATGTAGGATAACATCCTGGATTTGCTATAATTCTAAAATTCTTAATTTTAGATTTAGTAAATTCACTAATTGAATAGATTGCACTTTTAATTAAATCTTTAGCTTTATGATTTTTTCCATAATTTCTTTTATATATTTTTGAATTTTGAATTCTAAAATCAGCAGATAGATCAATATATCTTAATTGTTTAAACTTATAAAAAGTTTTTTTAATTATTTTTTGGGCTTCACCATTAGGTAAAGATAAAAAAACTATATTAATTTTTTTCCAATCTATATTTTTTATAGAACTTATTCTTGGCAATTTTTTTTTAATTCTTTTATCAAAATGAGCAATTTTTTTACCTAAGTTTTTTGTAGCACATAAATATAATATTTCTACTTTTGGATGCTTTGCTAAAAGATTTATTAAATCTAAACCAGTATACCCTGTGGCCCCTATTACAGCTATTTTTGTTTTTTTTAACATATTAATATAGACATAATGATTTATATCACTGCCTTCAAAAAAATTAAATTTAAATGATTATCTCTTAGAAAACTGAAAGCTTCGTCTAGCTTTACGATGGCCGTATTTTTTTCTTTCAACAACTCTAGAGTCTCTTGTGGTTAGTTTGTCTTTTTTGAGGTTTTTCTTTAAGTTTTCGTCATGAGCTATTAACGCTTTTGAAATACCCAATATAATTGCTCCAGCTTGTCCAGATAAGCCACCCCCTTTAACTGAGCACTTAACGTCATAATTAGATGATGCTTTTGTGATTTCAAGTGGTCTTGTAACGATTATTTGATGAACAGGTCTTTTAAAGTATTCATTCATCTTTAACCCATTTACATGTATTTGCCCAGAACCTTTCTTTATCCATACTTTTGCTACTGATTTTTTTCTCCTACCGGTAGCATATTTACTATCCTTAAAATCCAGTTTTATTTTTTTAGTTTTGTTTATATTTACAGAAGCATTTTCCATTACTTAACAATATTCATTTTATTCATTTCAACAAAATTTATAATCCTTGGTTTTTGTATTTCGTGAGGATGTTTGTCGCTACTATAAATCTTTAATTTAGTTAATTGTTTTTTTGCTAATGGTCCATTAGGCAGCATTCTTTTTACTGCTAATTTTAGAATTTCATTAGTTTTATTTTTTTCCTTTAGAGATAAAGGTGAGGAAAATTTTATTCCACCTGGGTGGCCTGTGTGCCTGTAGTATTTTTTATCTTTAAATTTTTTTCCAGTAAATTTAATTTTATCTGCATTAGTAACAACTACAAAATCGCCATTATCAATATGGGGATTGTAAGTAGATTTATTTTTTCCTCTCAAAACTTTTGATATAAATGCTGCAAGTCTTCCAACAACGGCTTTTTCTGCATTAATTAAGTACCAATTGTTCTTAATTTCTTTTTTTTTAATAAAGGGTGTCATAATAATGAGCGATAAATACAAAGATTAGTTCGCAAAGTCAATTTATTTAATATGAAAATAGTATAAATTTATAATACTAAATACCAATAACACACTACTTATTTGATGAGCTGATGCTAAATAGATATTTAGTCCACTTACTAATGTAAAAATACCTAATAAAATTTGCAATATTAAAAAAATAGTGAGTATAAGTGAGGGTTTGTATAATAACCGAATCTTTTTTTTAAAAATATAGAATAAAATTGTTACAATATAAAATGCAATTAAGTAGGCTAAATTTCTATGATAAAATTGCACTAAAGATTGATTATTAAAATCAAAAAAATTTTTAATATTATTTATTTCAGTATCATCAGGAAAATAAGATTTGCCCATTAATGGCCAATTCTGATAAATTTTTCCAGCATCTAATCCTGAAACAAAAGCACCAAAAATGATTTGTAAGAATATTAAAAAGATTAAAAATAAGTAAGGTAAGTTTTTTGATGTAAAATTAAAAAAAATTTTTAAAGTTTTATTTCTTAAATTTATTATAAGCCAAAAGATTAAAGAAATAATTATTAATGCAACACTTAAATGTATTGATAATCTATAGTGACTAACGGTTGTAACATTAATTAATCCACTTTTCACCATTAGCCAGCCGACAGCACCTTGAATAATTATTAATAAAAGAATTAAATTACAAATATTCAAATATTTTTTTTCGATCTTTTTTGTAAAATGAAAATAGATTAATGGTATTAAAAAAAATAATCCTATAAATCTTCCCAAATTTCTATGAATATATTCCCAATAAAAAATGACTTTAAATTCTTCAATATTCATGTTGTAATTAATTAATCTGTATTGAGGAATTTGTTTATATAACTCAAAATAATTACTCCAAGTATTTTCATTTAATGGAGGTAATATACCCTTGAATAATTCCCATTGTGTTATAGACAAACCAGAGTCAGTCAATCTTGTGAGTCCACCGACAATAATTATTGAAAAAACTAAAAACAAACTTACTTTTAACCAATTTATAAATATTATATGAATATTTTTATCGTTTTTATACATTATGTTTTATATATATATATATTTTAAATATTTAATAATTTTATAATGTCGCTATGCCTAATAAAAATATAATAAAAATTAGAAAAAAATTAGATAAATTAGACAATTTATTTTTAAAACTAATCAAACAAAGAATTAAACTTGTAAATGAGGTATTAAAAAATAAAAAGTATAAAAAAGAAATAATAGACAAAAAAAGAATTAAGATAATACTAAAAAATATTTCAAAAAAATCTAAACAAAGTAGCATTGACCCAAAAATCACTAACAGAATTTGGAAGTCAATGATTAAAGCGTTTATTGATTTTGAATACAGAAATTTTAAAAAAAAATAATATTATTTACTGTGAGGAGGAAGTTTTTTTTCAACAAAAAACTCGTGCTTTCTTGTGTTAGGATTATATTTTTTTAATTTTAATTTATCTTTTGCTTTTTCACCTTTTGTAGGTTTTTTTGCATAATAAATAAATTTGCTATCGGGATTACTTTCGGGAACCATTCTAACTTTAATGTGTGTTTTTTTTGCCATATTTTTTTAATTTTTTAATCTTATGTAAAACTTCTTTACTTTTTTCTTCAAATTTTTTCTTATAATACTCAGCTTTTAAACTATTGGAATTATAATCGTCAAGTTTATTTATATTAGATTTTAAAACATTTTTTACTCCATTAATTGTCATACCTTTATTTTTTAATAAAAATTTTATTAGTTTAATAATTTCTACTTGTTCAAAAGTATAATACCTCCTGTTATTAATCTTTTTTGGTTTAATTTCATTGAATTTTTTTTCCCAATACCTGAGTATATGATTTAATGGTCTTTTATTATTATCTACTAAATTTATCAATTTTGATAAATCACTTATGTTAATTAGTTTTTTCAATTTAATTTATTTAAATTTTTAATAAACTTTTTCGAAGCTTTAAACACAATCACTTTTCTTTTACTAATAGTAAATTTCTCAAGAGTCTTTGGATTTCTACCTAGTCTTTGATTTTTTTCTTTAATATAAAAAGACCCAAAGTTTTTGATCAATAAATGATTTGAGATTAAATGTTCACTAAAAATTTCTATAATATCATTTATAATTTTTTTTGAAACTAAAGTAGAGAGTCCTATTTTTTTATTTATGTATTTAGATATATCTTCTTTTATAAATCTTTTATTCACTATTTAAATGGTTTAAATTATTTTTGATTTGTTGCATAAAGTTACCTTTAACAATCTTATAACATAAGTCAATGGAATGATAAAAACCAATATAGTCTGTACCTCCGTGACTCTTAACTACTGGACCATTCAATCCAAGTAAGATTGCACCATTATATTTTCTTGGGTCTAGTTTTTCCTTAAAATTTTTTAAAGAAAAATATGAAAACAAAAGTGAAATTTTAGAAATTAAGTTACTAGTTAAGGATTTTCTTAAATTATCAGTAATAAATTTTGCTGTTCCCTCAGCAGTTTTTAATGCAATGTTACCTGTAAAACCGTCAGTCACAATAATATTAGTATCTCCATTCATTATTCTGTTTCCTTCAATGTAGCCTTTAAAAATAAAATTATTTTCATTGCTTAATTCACTTAATTTTTTGTAAGTCTTTTTAAGTACCTCTGTGCCCTTAATTTCCTCTGATCCAATATTCAAAAGAGAAACTAGCGGTTGATCGTTAGGATAGAGAGATTTATATAAAGCAGAGCCTAACTCAGCAAAGTCAACTAAATTATTTTCATCACATTCTATGTTGGCGCCTAAGTCTAGTACGACGTTCATGCCACTCTGATTTGGCCATAGGCCAGCAAGTGCGGGTCTTCCTACTTCTGACATCATCTTTAATATCATTCTTGAAATAACTAAAAGCACTCCTGTGTTTCCTGCAGATAGGCTAATATCAGACTCTCCGGCGATTTGTGAATTTATACATTTCCACATACTTGTATTTTTTGAATTTTTTACTGCTGTCAATGGAGTTTCTTCATCAGATACAACTGAGTCAGAATGAATAATATTAATATTTTTTGATGCAATCTTTTCCTTTTTTATTTCTGCATTAATTCTCTCTTTATCGCCATACAGATTTAATTTAAAATCATCTGTTTTATTTTTATCTAAAAACAATTTTACTCCTCTAATTGTTTTGTTAGGAGAGTTGTCGCCACCCATTGCATCAATTGCAATAGTAATTTTTTTATTCATGTTATAAAATTAAATATCTAAGATTTTTTTACCGTTGTAATATCCAGATTTTAAATCAATGTGATGAGAAAGTTTATATTCACCACTTTTTTTATCCTCAATTATATTAGTAGGTGATACTCTGTGATGAGATCTTCTCATCTTTTTTTTTGAAACTGACGTTTTTCGTTTTGGAACTGCCATAATTTACCTAAAATTTATTGCTCCTCTTATCATATTATCTAGAGGTAATTCAAAGCAAAAATTGTAAAAATTAATAAAATAATCCTCAAA
>MDTD01127639.1_pt1 | contig 10023 bp, 9 predicted proteins | sample 811221 | NCBI WGS metagenome assembly MDTD01 (sample SAMN05326646, study PRJNA326480) | marine metagenome | isolation source: seawater | place: Pacific Ocean: South West | collected 2011
TGAAGGCCTTTTTTCAATCTCTTTGTGGAATCAGTATTTTTTTTAAAAAAACAGAAAATATCTATTTATCGCCTAAGCCGGATATATCTTCTGAATATATTTTTAAATCAAAAATTTTTCATAAGCATTTTTCTTCTCTTAATTTTTCAAAAAATCTAAGATCAAAACCATATCTAATATCAATTGGTCATCCATTTGTAAAAAATAATTTTGCCCAATCATATGATTTAAGTGTAATCTTCATTTTACTAACATTAGTTGCTTTTCCTATGAATTTATTAAGAATAATAAGCTTTCATAGAAAAGTTAAATCACTTCTTAATTCGGAAAAACTTAATTTTTTTCTAAATCAAGACTTAAAAACAGAATTTAGAAAAAACTTACTAAAGTTTTATATTAGAAGTAGATCATATAAATTATTATGGAATATTATTGCCCCAAAAAAAATAATCATTAAAAGCTTTAATAATTTAAACTCATACTCTGCGATTTATTCCGCAAATAAAATGTTAATTAGTACTATTGATTATCAACATGGTCAACAAGGGGAAAAAAGCCTTACTTACAGTAATTGGAAAAATATTCCTAAAGCAGGTTATATTATCATGCCAAAAACTTTTTGGGTTTGGGAGGATACTTTTAAAACTAAGTTTGAAAAGTGGATGATTAATCAACATTTTCATGATGTTAAAACAGTTGGGAACCATTGGCCTGATTTTTATAGAGAATTATACTCAAATAGACATGAGAAAATTTTATTTAAAACAAATAAATTAAAAATTCTATTATGTATGCAATATCCAGTTATTGACGATATTATATTAAAATCTTTTAAATATTTAAAGAATGTAAAGTGGCTGATTAGAATGCATCCCAGAACACTTGAATCATTAAATGACATAAAGAAACAAATTAGTGGTTTGCCAGATATCGACTTTGATATTGATTATTCAAATAATCACCCTTTTGAAAGAGTTCTTTCAGAATGTGATATTTTAATTACTTCCTGGTCCACAACTGCCTACGAAGCATTAATTTTTGGAAAAATTTCTATTGTATATGGAAAAAATGGTTATGATGCATATGAAGAATTTATAAATAAAAAAAAGATTCTATATGTTGAAGATTATAAATCAATTCAAGATATAGTAAAAAAAATAAGTTTAACTAAAAATTAAAATTGTGAAAAAAGCATTTATTACAGGAGTAACAGGTCAAGATGGCGTTTATCTTTCAGAATTTCTATTAAATAAAGGGTATGAAGTTCATGGTTTAAGGCGAAGGTCTTCATCATCAAATATTAAGAGAATAAATGAAATTCTAATTAATTACGAACATAATAATTCAAAATTTTATCTTCATTATGGAGATTTAACAGACTCCTTAAATATTGTAAGGCTTATTAATGAAATTAAGCCAGATGAGATATATAATTTAGGTGCTATGAGCCATGTAGGTTTATCTTTTCAAATTCCTGAATATACAATTAGTACGGATGGTATCGGTACATTAAGAATTCTTGAAGCAGTTAGAATTTTAAATCTTGAAAAAAGAGTAAAAATATATCAGGCTTCAACTTCAGAACTCTTTGGACAAGCAAAAGAAGTCCCTCAAAATGAGAATACCCCTTTCTATCCTAGAAGCCCATATGGAGCTGCAAAAATCTACGCTTATTGGATTACTGTTAATTACCGTGAGGCATACAATATATTTGCTTCAAATGGTATTTTATTTAATCATGAATCACCATTGAGAGGAGATGATTTTGTTACTAGAAAAATTACTAAAGGTGTATCCAATATAGTAAATGGAAATCAAGAAAAAATACTTTTAGGTAATTTAAATTCTAAGAGGGATTGGGGCCATGCAAAGGACTATGTTAGAATGATGTGGATGATTCTTCAATATGAAAGTCCAGAGGACTGGGTGATCTCTACTGGAAAGACTACTTCGGTTAGAGAATTTATAAAGCTTTGTTTCAAATATGTCGGAATTGAAGTTGAGTTTAAAGGAGAGGGAGTTAATGAAAAAGGGTATGTTAAATCATGTAACGATGGTAAATTTAATTTAAAAGTTGGGAAAGAGGTAATAGGCGTTGATAAAAACTTCTTTAGACCAACAGATGTTGATTTGCTTATAGGTGATTCAAGTAAAGCTTTAAAAAAGTTGGGTTGGAAAACTGAATTTTCTCTTAACGACATAGTTAAGGATATGATGGAGTACGACTTAAGAAATTGTAAAAAGAAATCTAAATAATATTAAGTTGAAAGTACTTTATTTCACTAATATATTTCCGCACTACAGAATTCCTATTTGGAGGGAATTACTTAATTCAACTAACTTTTCTATTGAAATATTTTACTCAAAATCAAAGTTTAATCAGATAAAGGGCGTTAATATTAAAGATATGATAGCCTGCGAAGATCAGCATAAACTTAAATATCTTAAAAATTATAAATTATTTGGACATATATTCTGGCAATCTAAAGCATTAATAAAATCAATTTTTTCAAACTACGACGCAATCTTTTTGTTAGGAGATATGAAAATATTATCTAATTGGATTGTGCCAATGGTTGTTAGACTAAGAAATAAAAAGATAGTTTATTGGACTCATGGTATCTATGGAAATGAAAGTAAAATAAAAAAAACCATTAGATTGATTTTTTTAAACTTAGCAACTGATATACTCTTATATGAAAATAGAGCAAAAAAAATACTTATTGATCATGGCTTTGATAATCAGAAACTTCATGTGGTCTTTAACTCATTAGACTATAACAATCAAAAAAAAATTTTTAAAAACCTTATAAATAATTCCATTAATTCAAAGTCAGCAAAAAAAAGAATTGTATTTATAGGCAGACTAACCAAGGTTAAAAAAATTGAAATGTTAATAAATGCAATTATTAATTTAAACATTAATAAGAAAAAAATTGATTTGATAGTTATAGGTGACGGTCCAAGAAAACCTTACCTTGAAAAAATAGTTAATGCATCTACATGCAAAAAAAATATAAAATTTATTGGAAGTTTATATGATGAAAGAAAAATAGCTAACATAATTTTTAACTCTGATCTTTGTGTATCCCCTGGTAATGTCGGCTTATCATGTATTCATTCCTTAACTTATGGGACCCCTGTTTGTACTCATGATAATTTGAACAACCAGATGCCAGAAGCTGAAGCTATAAAACCTGGAGAAAATGGATTTTTATTTAAAGAAAATGATATCATAGATCTTCAAAAAAAAATCATAAGATGGTTTAAATACAACCATAAAAAAAATAGTAGACAATTTATTAGAAAAATAATTGATGAAAGGTATAACCCAAGATATCAAATTAAAGTAATTAATAATATGATAAGACAATGGCAAAACTGATAGAATTAAAAACATTTAAGGAAAAAAAAGGGTGCCTAACTGTAATTGAAAAAGACTTACCTTTTGAGATAAAGCGTGTTTACTACATATACGAATGTGATGGGTCAGTAAGGGGAAATCACATGCATAAAAAAACTATTCAGGCAATTGTCTGCATTAAGGGATCTGTTGATTTTTATTGTAAAAAAGAGAAACAAAAAACAATTAAGTTTAACTTGAATAATCCAAACAAGTGTCTTATTGTAATGCCTGATGACTTTCACTGGTTTGATAATTTTTCAAGTGATGCAATAATATTAGTTATGGCTTCAGAGTATTTTAAAAAATCTGATTATATATATGATAAAAAATGAAACTAAAGCACTATTCAATTTTTAATAAGCATAAAGAATCAAAAATTAATTGGAATTATTTGAGAGATAATAAAAATGAAAAGGATTATTATATTCCTTTAAATGAAGAAGATTTTTTAAAAATTTTTGAAAGTGAAAAGTATGTGCAAATCATAGATTCAACAAAAAAATATATTGATAAATTTAAAATAGATAAAATTATATCACTTGGAAGTGGCAGGTCATCTTTAGAATATCAATTAAAATTAAAAACAGGTATTTATACTATAGTTAGTGATATAACTGAGTCAATTTTAAGACTAAAGAAATTAGATTTTTTTGATGAAATTTTATTTATTGACTTTACGAAAAAATTTGAATTAAAATTAAGTTCAAGTACAATGGTTTTATTATCTAGGATTGATACTGAGTTATCGGATAGTCAAATAAAAAACTTATTTAAAAATTTAAATCATCACAAGGTTAAATATATTTTATTTATACCTGCACAATTACTTTCAATAAAATCAATTATAGTTCAATTGTATGTTATTTCAAAAGCTGTTATACTAAAAAAACCCTTAGTTGACTGTGGATATTCAAGAAGCAGGAGTAGTTTTAAGAAATTATGGAAGGAATTTTATGATATACACATAAATTATAACTATAAATATTTATTCTTAATTAATAAAGGGCTATGATTCCATTTATTTCATTTTCATATAAAAAAGACCAGATCAGTAAAGAAATTATTGATTCTATATATTCAATCATTAAATCTGAAAAATATGTTTTGGGTGAAAACACTCTAGAATTTGAAAAAAATTATTCCAGTTTGATAAATTCAGGTTATTGTGTTGGAGTTGGAAGTGGATTGGATGCTCTTATAATTGCATTAAAATCATTAGATATAGGTCCTGAGGATGAAGTTATTGTTCCATCTAACACATATATAGCATCTTGGTTAGCAGTTTCATCTGTTGGAGCAAAAATTGTTCCAGTAGAGCCAGATATTGAGACCTATAATATTAATCCTGAAATAATAGAGAATAAAATTACTAAGAAAACTAAAGCTATAATGCCTGTTCACTTATATGGTCAGCCTTGTGATATGACAAAAATAATGGACATTGCAAAAAAAAATAATCTTTATGTGGTTGAGGACAATGCTCAAGGTCACATGTCAAAATGGAAAAATAAATTTACTGGTACTTTTGGAGATATCAATGCAACGAGTTTTTATCCCACAAAAAATATAGGAGCAATTGGTGAAGCAGGTGCTATAACAACAAATAATTCAAAACTTGCAGATTACGCCAAACAGTATAGAAATTATGGGTCTAAAATAAAGTATGAAAATAATATAAGAGGAACTAACAGCAGAATAGATGAGATTCAGGCTTCTATAATTAACGTGAAGCTAAAATATATAGTTGAGATGAACAATGAAAGAATAAAAAACGCAAAAATATATAATAACTATTTAAAAAACACTGATATAGTAATACCTCATAATCATTTAGACTCTTATCATACCTATCATTTGTACGTTATAAGACATCCAGAAAGGGATAACCTTCAGAAGTATCTATATAATAAAGGTGTTCAAACATCAATTCACTATCCAATAATTCCACAAAATCAAAAAGCTTATGCTAGCTATAGATTTGATTCTAATCCAATTGCAGATAAATTAGCTAAGACCTCATTAAGTTTACCAATTTTTCCAGGAATAGGGCAGGATAAAATAGAATATATCTCAAATCTATTAATAGAATTCTGTAAAAAATGACTAATAATTATTGCACTCTTTTTGACTCTAATTACATAGCCTATGGTATAAACTTAATTGAATCATTAAAACAGCATGATAGAAATGCCAGAGTATATGTTGTGTCAATGGACAGAAATGTTTATAATGAACTACAAAAGTTAGATTATGCTGATGTTATATTGATTAAAATTGATGATGTGGAAAAAGAATATTATCAGCTAAATGATTTAAAACAAAAAAGATCTAAAACAGAGTATTTTTTTACACTTACACCTGTAATCTGTAGGTATATTATGAGTCTATATGATGAAATTGACAGGCTAACTTATCTTGACTCTGATTTATATTTTTTTAGTAGCCCTTCTCCATTGTTTGACGAAATAGGGGATTCATCTATAGCCATTATAGAACATAAATTTAGCTTTATAACTAAACAAAATATTAAGTATGGAAGATTTAATGTTGGATGGATATCATTTGCTCGTGATAATCAAGGCTTAGATTGTATAAATAAATGGTTTGATAACTGTATTGATTGGTGTTTTCAGAAGGTTGAGCCAGACAGATATGCTGATCAAAAATATTTAGACCAGTGGCCTTTAAATTATAGTAATTTAAAAATAATAAAACATAAAGGAGCAAATTTAGCCCCATGGAATATTGCAAATTACAAGATTAACAAAATAAATAATGAGATATTTGTTGATGGAGATAAATTAATTTTTTTTCACTTTGCTAACATTAAACAACTTACAGGTTCAAAATTTAAAACAAATTTAAGTAGGGTACTAGTTAAGACATCAGGCATTATTAAATATAATATATATGTTCCATATCTTAGATTATTATCAAATAAACTTGGGGCACTAGATTTTAAACTTGTAGCAAAAGATGATCTTAACAATAAATCCTTTTTTATTAATATCTTAGTTATAATTTACAGGCGCCTAAGAGACATAATATACAATGACATTATAGAATTAAAATAAATGAGCAAAAAAATATTAATTACGGGAGGAACTGGTTCATTTGGAAATGCATTTTTATCTAAAATTATAAATTCAAGCAATTATTCAGAAATAAACATCTTTTCCAGAGATGAAAAAAAACAATACGAAATGCGCAAGAAATTTTCTAATGAAAAAATAAATTTCTTTATTGGAGATGTAAGAGATAAAGATTCAATTGTTGATGCAATGCACAATGTAGATTACGTGTTTCATGCAGCTGCTTTAAAACAAGTGCCATCATGTGAGTTCTTTCCATTAGAAGCTGTAAAAACAAATATAATTGGAACCAGTAATGTTTTAAATATAGCAGTATCAAATTTTGTAAAAAAAGTTGTAATACTTAGTACAGATAAAGCAGCTTACCCAATCAACTCGATGGGTATGTCTAAAGCACTCATGGAAAAAGTTATGGTTGCAAAATCTAAAAAGATTGATTCAAGCAAAACCATATTATGTGGTACAAGGTATGGGAATGTTATGGCTTCACGAGGCTCTGTTATACCATTATTTTTAAAGCAGATTAAATCTAATAAACCACTGACAATTACAGATGGGTCAATGACAAGATTTATGATGAATTTGAGTAATGCAGTGGACCTAGTTGAATATGCTATTCAAAATGGAAACCAAGGCGAAATATTTGTTCAAAAATCTCCATCTGTTGAAATTAAAACATTAGCAGAAGCTTTAATTGAATTATACAACTCTAAATCTAAAATTACTCAAATAGGAATCAGGCATGGAGAAAAAATGCATGAAACACTGATTACAAAAGAAGAAATGTTATTAGCCAAAGATCTTGGTAATTATTACAGGATTTCCACTGACGATAGAGGGTTAAACTATGAAAAATATTTTTCTTCAGGTAATAAAAGAAAAATTGTAGAGGATTATTCATCAAACAACACAAAGCTTTTAAACAAGGAAGAAATGATGGATTTACTAAAAACGATTCCAGAAATTAAAAATGACCTTTCTTAGTTAATTTATTTTGAAAATTGGAATAACAGGCAGTAATGGATTTATAGGATTTCATCTAAGAAATACTATTAAACAATATAAAGATTATCAACTAATTAGCTTTGAAAGACAATTTTTTGAAAATGAAAATCATCTTGACAAATTTATTTCCTCATGTGATGTAGTTGTTCATCTTGCTGGATTAAATCGACATAATGATGAAGAATCATTATTAAAAACAAATATTGATCTAGCAACCAAATTGTCAGATTCTATTACAAGAGTTAATTTTAAAAAAAAGCTAATATTCTTATCATCTATACATGAAACTTCAGACTCTGCTTATGGAATTTCTAAATTAAAGTCAAGAAATGTATTGACTGAAAATTCAAAAAAAATTGGTTATAGCTTAACCTCTTTAATTGTTCCAAATGTTTTTGGGCCATTTTGTGAACCAAACTATAATTCATTTATTGCAAACTTTTGTCATTCCTTAATAAATAATAATAAAACTAATATTATAATTGATGACGATGTAAAGTTGATATATATTCAAAATCTTGTCTCAAATATTATCGATGAGTTTAATACTTCATCTAATTACAAAAAAGTTATTCCCTTTGACTTCAAGTTAAAAGTTAGTGAGGTTTTAAAAGTTTTAAATTATTTTAAAGAACTATATATTGAAAAAGACGAAATACCTGATATTTCAGAAAACTTTAAACTAAATTTATTTAATACATTTAGAAGTTATATTGACTATGATAATTTCTATCCTAGATCTTACAGCAATAATATCGATGACCGTGGTAATTTTGTTGAAATTTTAAGATGTAATTCTTTAGGCCAATATTCTTTTTCAATGACAAAACCTAAGGTGGTAAGAGGAAATCATTATCATACAAGAAAAGTCGAGAGATTTGCCGTTATAAGTGGTGAAGCATTGATTAAAATGCGTAAAATTGGGACAAATGATATAATTGAATATAAATTATCTGGAAATTCTCCTGAATTTGTAGATATCCCAATTTGGCATACACATTCAATACAAAATATTGGAAAAGAAGACTTGTATACTCTTTTTTGGGTTAATGAGCCCTATGATAATGACAATTCGGATACATTCTTTGAAAATGTTTAATTTTGTTTAAGATGAGTCGCCTTAAAGTTTTAACTATTGTAGGAACAAGACCTGAGATAATCAGATTATCTAGAATTATTACAAGACTTGAAAATTCAAGTTCAGTTGATCATAAACTTCTTCACACGAGACAGAATTATGATTATGAGCTAAATGAGATTTTTTTAAAAGATCTAGAATTAAGAAGTCCAGATTATTTTTTTGAAACTAAATCAAGTTCGTTTGCTGATACACTTTCCAAAATTTTAAGCCAAACAGATAAAATATTAGAAAAGGTTTTACCAGATGCAGTTTTAATCCTAGGAGACACAAATAGTGCTCTTACCTCAATTGTTGCAAAAAGAAGAAAAATACCTATTTTCCATTTAGAAGCCGGCAATAGATGTTTTGATGAAAGAGTCCCTGAGGAGATTAATAGAAAAATTGTTGATCACATTTCAGATATTAATCTTACATATTCCTCTATAGCCAGAGAACATCTTGTAAGAGAAGGAATTAAATCAGATAGAGTTATTAAAGTTGGATCGCCAATGAAGGAAGTGCTCGATGCATATTCAAAAAAAATTAATAAATCTAAAATACTTGATAAAATGGGGCTAACTAAACAAAAGTATTTTGTTCTTTCATGTCACAGGGAGGAGAACATTGATCTTAATTTTAATAAAGTAATTAATGTTATTCAGACTATTTCAGAGCATTATAATATGCCGATAATTTTTAGTGTTCATCCGAGAACAAAGAAAAAAATTATTGATGAAAAAATAAAGTTTAATCCTTTGGTAAAACAAATTAAACCTCTTGGTTACATTGACTATATAAATCTTCAGTTAAACTCGAATATTGTAATTTCTGATAGTGGTACAATTTCAGAAGAAGCATCCATTTTAAATTTTAACGCAATAAATTTGAGAGAATCTCATGAGAGACCAGAAGCTATGGAAGATCCTCCATTAATAATGTCTGGATTAAATGAAGAAAGAGTTATTCAATCTATTGATTCAATACTTAAAAAACCTAAATCAATCCCTAAAATAGTAAAAGATTATGATGAAGATGATGTGTCTATTAAAGTTGAGAGAATAATTTTATCATACACAGATTATATAAACAGGGTTGTATGGCTAAAAGAATCTTAGTATATACAAATCATTACTATCCTGAACAATTTAAAATAAATGATGTTGTAAATTGGTTCCTAGAAGAAAACTTTGAAATTCGAGTAATAACTGGAATCCCAAATTATCCTAAAGGAAAGTTTTATAAAGGCTATTATTTTTTATCTAAAAAATTAAATGAGGTTAAACAGAATATAATTATTAATAGGTTACCACTAATTCCTAGGGGTTCTGGTTCAAAGTTGTTAATTATATTAAACTACTTATCATACTTTCTGAGTACTATAATTTTTACCTTTTATTTAA
>MDTD01006028.1_pt1 | contig 10022 bp, 8 predicted proteins | sample 811221 | NCBI WGS metagenome assembly MDTD01 (sample SAMN05326646, study PRJNA326480) | marine metagenome | isolation source: seawater | place: Pacific Ocean: South West | collected 2011
TAGAAAGAGAACTTTCTTCACTTCCACATTGTACAGACAGCATTGTTAATCAGGCTATTCAAACGGCCAAATCACAAAATATTTCAACTAAATCAGAAGTTGTTAAAGCTCTTGAAGCCAGAGGAATAAGTGAAACTCAGGCTAGAAATATTGCCATACAAAGGGGGCTTAGCTATGACCAATTGATAAATGAATATTTTTCAGAGGATAATATTTCGTCCAATAACTCTGATTTCTCACCTGATAACTCAATATTAGAAAAATCCCTTGGTGGTGAAATTGAAGAAAATAATGAACCTGACGAAAAAGTTGCCGATAATTTTAGAATTAAAGGCAGTACAACCAACTATTTTGGATATAATATCTTCAAAAATAACCCTTATTTAAATAAAGAGTATTTGCTTGGTAATATTGACGAAGGCTATCTTATTGCTCCTGGTGATAAAATTAGAATTATAACTTATGGCGATAACTCTATTGAGCAAAATGTAATTGTTGATAGAAATGGAAATATAAACATCAAGGGCTATGGATTGTTTTTTGCGTCTGGAAGCACATTCAAAACTTTAAAATCTAGACTAAAAATTTTTCTAGGAAAATACCTTTCTGGCCTAATTAGTAATCCACAAAAGACCTTTATGGATGTTGCTTTGACAGAGCTAAGGCCCACAAAAGTGGTTGTGTTAGGTCAGGTCAAATCGCCAGGACCTCATATATTGACAACATCAGGGTCTGCATTAGCTGCACTATATGCAGCGGGTGGAGTAAAATTAAATGGATCTTTAAGAGAGATTGTTGTATATAGAAATAATAAGTTATTAAAAAAAATTGACCTTTATGACTACATAACTACTGGTAATTTGAAAGATGATGTAAGGCTTACAAATAATGATATCATTTTTGTTCCAAACAGAAGAAATACAGTAGAAATTAAGGGAGAAATCAAACAACCAGCTTTTTATGAATTTCTTGATGATGAAGACCTTTCAACTCTAGTAGATTTTTCTGGAGGACTTCTTCCAACTACACAAACTTCTAAAGTCAATATTCAAAGGATTGTGCCTGCAAATGATCGAACTGCTGATAATATTTTTGACAGGAAATTAATAACCCTAGATTACCAAACTCACTTAAAAGACAATAAAAAAATAGGACTTAAAGATGGTGACCAGGTAATATTTTTTAGAATTCTAGATTTAGAAGCTAGTCAGGTAACTATCTCTGGACATGTTTATGAGCCTGGCACATATTCGCTGCAAACCTATCCTACTTTAAAATCCTTAATATTTGGTGCTGCAAAGGGCTTGATGGCAGATGCATATACAGATAAAATTGATATTTATAGTATGATAAACGGGGTTGAAGTATTGAATAGCTATAGTCTTTCAGAATTAACCGAAAAAGAGAATTCTGTTAACATTTTAGACGGAGATCGTGTAATAATATATAGTAATTTGCAGCTTGAGGGAAATAAAACTATTTCAATTTCCGGTTTTGGAGTTTCTGAAACTCAGATAAATTGGAGAGAAAACTACAGCCTTTATGATTTCATTTTTAACAATACAGAAATTAAAAATCCAGATTTTACCAATGAAATATTAGACACCAGAATCGATTTAAAAAGATACAATGTAGAATCGGGTATATTTAGCACTTTAAAATTTAGTTTTAATGATTTTGAGGAATTAAAAGAAATAATTTTATTACCCAGAGATAGAGTTATACTTTACAGTGACAACGTAATTCAAAATACTAATAAAAAAGTTAGTGCATATGGATACGTAAAAAATAGTGGTGAATTTACCCTAGAAGAAAATATGTATGCAGAGGATTTAATTCTTTTAGCTGGTGGTTTCCTTATTGAGGCTGATACAGCTGAAATAATTGTAAATAGATTCGAAATAAATAGCCAAGAGGATAGGGTTTTCCGAAGGTATAATCTGACGGTTGACAAAGATTATTTAATCGGTATCTCAGAGTTACCAAAAAATAAGTTTATTTTAAGAGATAAGGATATCATCTCCGTGAGAAAGAAATTGGGTTACGAGAAACCTGTAAAAATAAGTATTTCAGGAGAAGTTAATTATGAACAAAATATGATTTTAGAGTTCAAAGAAGTTTCATTTTCAGACATATTAGAATATTCTGGTGGTTTGACCAAATATGCGAATCTAAAAGCATCTACTCTTATAAGAGATGGAAAACTTGTAAGTATAAATTTTGATAGAATAAATAAAAATGATTTGATTTTTATGGATAATGATCAAATCTTTATTGCATCTAATAAAGGACTTGTTAATACAAAAGGAGCTGTTGAAAATGAAAGTAATTTTATATGGAACAAAGGTCACAGAGCTAAGTGGTATATTAGAAATTCTGGAGGAAAAATTAAAAAAGAATCTCAAAATTCTTTTATAATATACCCTAATGGTAAAACCAAAAAAATAGGTTTTTTTAAAAACCCTAATGTTTTACCAAATTCAACTATTGTAACCAATAAAAAAGTAAAAAAAGATAATAAAGATGGAAAGTTCCTCTCAAATTTCAATCAAACTTTTGGTATAATTGCTTCAACTTTAACAACTATTTTATTAGTAGATAAATTATAAAGTTTTGCAAAAAGATAATAAAAATTCATCAACCACAATTCAAGAAGAGACTATTGAGCAAATCTTGATAAAAATTTCAAGAAAGTTATTAAAAAATCGGATGCTAATAATAAAAACTATTAGTTTCTTTATCATCATTGGAATTATTGTCGCCCTAATTAGTCCAACAGTTTATGAATCTCAAACAACATTTGTCCCACAAACATCAGATCAGAACAGCTCAAATACTAAAGGTTATGCTCAACTGGCATCTCTGGCGGGAATTAATCTAAATTCTGAATCAATATCCTCTCTCGATAATTATATTTCTCCTCTTCTATATTCTAAAATTATTGAATCAGATGAATTTTCATTAGACTTACTTGGTGAAGAACTGGTTTTTATGGATGGAAGTAAATTATCTATTAGAGAATACATATTATCTAGCTCAAATAATACTAATACACTGGGACAAATAATTGGTTCCATATATAATTATTCGATAAGCTTGTTCACTAAAAGCAAAAAGGTTAAAAATTTTGAAAAAGAGATTCTTACTGACTATAATTTTATCAGTGAACATAATTACAAAACTATTCAAATCTTTAAACAAAAGTTTTCAATTGAGCTAAATAAAAGAGAGGGATATGTAAAAGTATTAGCCTATGATAGGAATGCATTCATTAGCGCACAACTAGTCAAAATAGTAACTAAAAACTTACAATCCAGAATAATTTCATTAAGAACAAGTAAAATTAAGGAACAGCTTGATTATTCAAAAGAACTGTATACACAAAAAAAAGATGAATTTGAAAAATTACAGATGACTTTGGCTGAATTTAGAGATTCAAATAAAAATATCTCAACAGCCGTATTTTTATCAGAGTTGCAGATGCTTCAATCTGAATTTGATTTGCAAAAAGGTATATTAACCTCCCTTGCTTCTGAGTACAACAGCAATAAAATAAAATTAAATAAAGATACTCCTATCTTTTCAGTTTTAGATGAAGTATCAATTCCAAACGCAAGGTCTAAGCCTAAAAGAAAAAAGATAGTTTTAATTTTTGGACTTGTTGGAATGTTTTTTTCAATAATATATACAATTACAAAAGAGTATTTAATTGAAATTATTCAACAAATAAAGAAAGATTAAAAAATATTGTCCGTAATTGAAAATGACATATAAAGAAACTCTTTATTTTATTGCACAATGCTTGACGGTTTCTTTTGAAAAAAAAAATAAAGAAATTATATTATCAAAACTTCGGTCTCAAGAGATTGATTGGGACAAAGTTGTTAAGCTAAGTACGAGTCATTATGTACTTCCTGCCCTATACTGTAATTTGTTTAGAGCAGATTTAATAAATCTTATTCCAGATGACTTGGCCTCTTATATGAGGCAAATTACCAGTATAAATAGAAATCGAAATAAAAAGATAATAAAACAAGCAAAAAAATTAAATAAACTTTTATTAGATAACGACATTAAGCCAATATTTCTAAAGGGAACTGCAAACATATTAACCGATTTATATATTGATGTAGCAGAACGAATGGTCGGGGATATTGATTTTATCTTTTCAAAAAAAGATTACATTAAAACTATTAAAATTTTAACCAAAAACGGGTATTCTGATTTAAGAAAATATAGGTATCGTTCAATAAAGACAAGACATCATAATAGAATTATAAAAAAAAATAATATTGCAGCTGTAGAAATTCATCACAGTTTTTTACCAGAAAAATATGCAAATGAATTCAATTATAAAATTGTACAAAAAGATTTTCAAGTTTTCAAGGGTATAAATATTTTAAGCCACGCACATAATCTAAACCTATCAATAATTTCTAGTCAAATAAATGACAATGGATTTTATTTTAAAACAATTAATTTAAGAAATGCATATGATGTTTATTTATTATCTAAACGTACAAATGCCATGAAATCTTTTTCAAAGTTTGAGATGCTTAAAAATCCTTTAAATTGTTTTTTAGCTACATGTTATGTGACTTTTGGTAAATTAGATTCACTTAAATACCATAAAACAAATGAGACTGAAAGCTATTTATCAATCTTTGATTCTTTAATATCATGTAATAAAAAAAGACAATTTATAATGAAAATAAAAAAGGGTTTTTTGTTTATTCAATTAAGACTTGAAATTATTTATAAATCAATTTATAGCAAGCAACACAGAGAATGGATTTTAAATAGAATTATTAAAGGAAGAAATTGGGATTAAATTGAGAGTAAAAAATTAGATTATATAAATATTTTAGACGGTACTTTTATTACGAAGATACCAATCAATAGTCTTTTCTAATCCTTCCTCTAATTTTGTTGAGGGTCTCCAACCCAACTCAGTTTTTAGTTTTGTAGAATCAATTGCATACCTAAAATCATGTCCTTTTCTGTCTTCTATAAACATAATCAGTCTTTCTGAAGCACCTTTTTGCCTTGCTAATTTTTTGTCAGTAATCTTAATCAATAATCTAATAAGGTCAATATTTCTCCACTCGTTGGAGCCTCCGACATTATAAGACTCATTTGGTTTACCATTATGAAATATGGTATCAATAGCAATGGCATGGTCCTCAACATACAACCAGTCTCTTATATTTTCCCCTTCTCCATAGACTGGGAGGTTTTTATTATAAATAATGTTATTAATAAATAAAGGAATTAATTTTTCAGGATACTGAGAGGGCCCATAATTATTTGAACAATTGGAAATAATAATCGGTAATCCATAAGTATCAGAAAAAGATCTTACAAAATGATCCGAGGACGCCTTTGAGGCTGAATACGGAGAATGAGGGTCATATTTTGTTTTTTCAGTAAAAAGTCCTTCATGATTTAAAGAACCAAATACCTCATCAGTAGAAATATGATAAAATAATTTTTCTGAGTAATCATTATTCCAAGCTTCAAGCGCTGCCTGTAATAAACTAACAGTTCCAATCACATTAGTCTTTGCAAAAATAAAGGGATCCTTAATTGAACGATCGACATGAGATTCTGCGGCAAAATGAATAACCTTATTTATTTTGTATTTAAAAAATATTTTTTTTACTAATTGAAAATCGCATATATCAGCTTTTATGAAGTTATAATTTTTTTTTGCCTCAACATCTTTGAGGTTATTCATATTAGATGCGTAGTTTAGAATATCGAGATTGTATATATTATAATGTGGGTACTTATTTACAAATAATCGAACTGTATGAGAACCTATAAAACCTGCACCCCCAGTAATTAAAATATTATCATTCATTTTTTAAAATTTTGATGCACCTTTTTAAACTATCTAAATAAGGAATTATTTCAACATTAAATGTCATTTTAATTTTTGTTTTATCCAAGATAGAATATTTTGGGCGCTCAGCTTTATTCAAATAATCGTCAGAGGAAATTGGAATTAAAATGACATCATTATAACCACATAAAAATTTTATATCTTTTGCAAATTCATACCAAGAAATTTTGGCCTCATTTGTATAATTATATATTCCTGGTTTCCATTTATTTAAACTTATTATATCTAAAATTACATGTGCTAAATCAGCGGCATAAGTTGGTGAACCAATCTGATCATTTATCACACTCAATCTTTTTTTAATTTTCATTGAATCTATGATTTTTTTAACAAAGTTGTTACCAAAGCTAGAATACAACCACGATGTTCTAATTATTATTGAGTTTGGATTAAATATTTGACAAGCTTCATCCCCCAATAATTTAGTTTCTCCGTAATAGTTAATTGGTTTATTTTTAGAATCTTCTCGTATGGGTATTTTTAAATTTTGATTATATACATAATCAGTAGAAATATGAATTAACTTACAATTATTATTATTACACCATTTCGCAATAGTTTTAACTGATTCATTATTTATAATATTTGCATTTTGGATATGAACTTCAGCATTGTCAACATCAGTGTAAGCGGCACAATTAATAATTAAATTAGGCTTTTTCTGATTTAAAAAAATACTAATATTATCTAATTCAGATAAATTAAATTTTTTACGATCAGTGAAAATCCACTCATGATTAGATTTAAATGAAATTTTATTTATTTCAGAACCAAGCTGGCCTTTTGCACCAGTAACCAATATCTTCATTAAAAGGGACTATTAATTTTTTTTAAGGGTAATAAGTTTTTATCTTTATCGGAAACAATAATATCCTCATACTTAATATTCCAGTCAATATTTAAATCCTTGTCATTCCACAATACCCCAGATTCATATTTTGGAGCGTAATAATTATCAACTTTATATGAAATTGTAGCCGTTTCACTTAAAACCACAAAGCCATGTGCAAATCCTTTTGGGATAAAAAGCTCATATTTATTTTTATCTGAAAGAAAATTGATTTCAAATTGACCGTATGTGGTAGATTTTTTTCTTAAATCTAGTGCTACATCTAATATTTCACCTTTTAAGCAGCGAACTAATTTAGTTTGAGCAAATGGTGGTTTCTGAAAGTGTAAACCTCTTAAAACTCCTTTAGAAGACTTTGATTCATTATCCTGTAAAAAAACTATTTCGCCAAATAAATTTTTAAATTTTTTATGATTAAAGGACTCCATGAAGTAACCCCTTTTATCTTTAAAAATTGTTGGCTCAATTATAAATAAACCTTCAATATTTGTTTTGATTAGATTCATTTAATTAATAGTTTTGACAAATACTTTCCATATTCACTTATTGACATATCTTTAACTAAATTATTCAATTGTTTAGAATTTATATAACCCAATCTGTAAACAATTTCCTCAATACAAGCAACTTTTAATCCTTGTCGTTTTTCAATAGTTTGAATAAAATTGGATGCCTCTAGTAATGAATCAGGTGTTCCAGTATCTAGCCATGTAAAACCCTTACCCATTAGCTCAACATTTAACTTTTTGTTTTTTAAGAAATTATTATTGACTGACGTAATTTCTAATTCTCCGCGATTACTTGGACTAATTTGCTTAGCTATTTCTACTACTGAATTTGGGTAAAAGTATAGGCCCACAACAACATAATTACTTTTTGGATTTAAAGGCTTTTCTTCAATGGAATATATATTTTTATTATTATCAAAAGTTAGAACCCCATAACGACCAGGATTATTAACATAGTAACCAAAAACTGTTGCTTTTTTAGATTCTTTAACATTTTTAACAGCGCTAATTAACAATTCATTAATACCATTTCCATGAAAAATGTTATCACCAAGTATCATACAAACATCATCAGAACCAATAAAATCTTCTGCCAAAATAAATGCTTGAGCCAAACCCTCTGGTTTAGGTTGTTCTATATAAGATAAATTTACACCAAGATTACTTCCATTACCTAATAATTTTATATAGTTAGATAAATAATCCGGAGACGAAATAATTAAAATATCTTTAATGCCTGCAAGCAGTAAAGTAGATAGTGGATAATATATCATTGGCTTATCATATATTGACAAGAGCTGCTTCGAAGTACCCTTAGTAATTGGGTAAAGTCTTGAGCCACTTCCACCTGCAAGAATAATTCCTTTCATTTTTTAAATATAAGTTTTAATATTTGGATTAAAAATCTCTTTTGGGCAGTTCTTTGAACCATTTTTCGTGAATCCTGTTCTTTGGCAATATTATTACTAAAGCGGTCAAAAAAATTAATTTTATGTCCAAAAAAATAGAATTATTTTTTTGGTACCACATTTCTAGTTCTCCTTTATATGGAGCAATAACTCTTTTGTAAAATTCATGATAATCATCACCTTTTATTGAAGATATTAAAGATTCCTCATCTCTAAATACTATTGAACCAATGCCAGTTAGACCTGGCTTAACATTATATATTTCATAAATTATTGATTTTGGATATAATTTCCAATCTTGTTCCAAAACAGGCCTTGGACCGACTATTGTAATATCACCTTTGATAATATTAATTAATTGGGGTAATTCATTAATTTTACTTTTTCTTAAAAATTTACCAAATTTGGTAACTCTAAAGTCATTTTGTAGAGTAATACTTCCGGTTCCCATATTCAGAGAGTTTTTCAACATAGTTGCAAACTTCCATATTTTAAATTTAGAATTATTATAACCAATTCTCTCTTGAAAATAAAATACTTCCCCTTCAGCAGTAAATCGAAGTATAATAATAACCGGAACAAATAATGGTAATAAAATAATAAGAGCCGAGAAAGCAATCAATAGGTCTAAAAGTCTTTTATACAACTTGTACATGTTACATTTTTTGATCAAGGTTCTTTCCCGTTTCTATGTGCTTAAAGTCTTTTACATATTTATTTAAAACTTTAATTGCAGATGATTTGTTAATATTATTTTCTGAAAAAACTTTGCTAAAATCATTAATAACATTTGAAAAGCAGATTTTAATATCACTGGAATTAATGTAACCAATAGAGTCATACTTTTTTAAATTAAAATTTTCATTACTTGTGTAGAACTCCTCATATTTTTTTTCTCCAGATGTATCAGTCTTAAAAAAATAAATAGGGTACTTATCTGGGTTAGAGTTAATATCAAAATCTTTTGCTTCTTTTTCTGAAGACATATGCTTTGGTTCAAAGCCTCTCTGCTTAAGAAAATCCAGAGCAATATCTTTAAAATAAATTTGGTCCTTATTAAAATCTAATTTTGGAAAAAAAATATTTCCCGAATTACCCAGAAAAGTAGCCAATAAACATATCTGACCTGATTGCTCATTAGTAACAAAAAATCTTTTAATGTCATGTGGGCATGACAGAGGTTGTTTTTTACTTAGTCTAAAATTAAATCCATCCAATAAACTCCCATTTGAAAAGGCAACATTAGCAAATCTTGCTGTTGACACTCTAAAATTATTTTTCTTTGAAAGAATAAGTTTTTCCATCAAGCTTTTTGATGCACCCATAATATTAACAGGGTTAGCAGCTTTATCTGTTGAAACACTAAAAAAATATTTTGGAGGATTAATTTCACAAAGTTCAAGGATTTTTATAATGCCAAAAACATTATTTTTAATCAATGCCTCAACCGATATTCCATCTTTCTCAGATCTTACGTGTTTGTGGGCAGAAAAATTAGCAATGATATCCCAATTATCAGAATTAAATATTTTATCAAAAGTTTCACTTAATAAATTTACCGGATAAGAAATATATTCAGGGTTGTAATCTAATAAATCTGAGCTTCTTAAATCTCTTGTAAGTTCAGTTAACCCATTTTCATTAATATCAACAATTGTTATTTTAGCTGGTTTATAGTTTAAAATTTTTTTTATGTAACTGCTCCCAATACTGCCAGCACCACCAATCACCATTACCTTTTTATTTTTGATTTTCTCAAAAAGAAAACTTCTATTATTAGCTAAATCAATTTTTAAATTTAAATTATTGTACCTGAACATTTTTTATATTTTTTTGAGTATCATTTTTCA
>MDTD01034609.1_pt1 | contig 10022 bp, 5 predicted proteins | sample 811221 | NCBI WGS metagenome assembly MDTD01 (sample SAMN05326646, study PRJNA326480) | marine metagenome | isolation source: seawater | place: Pacific Ocean: South West | collected 2011
CCGGCTGCTTCGAATTGACCGGCGACATAATCAAATAGGATGTCGGCTGCCTCTGGTTCGAGGGCATGATCAAGAGTTAAAAGTCTCCGAGCATCTGCTTTAGAGGCCCTCGAGAGTGTTCTAGTTAAAGCGCCAATCGCCCGCCCGAACTCAAGCGGTCTACCGATTCCGTCACCCCGCCAAAACGGCATCTTGCCCTGCTCGCCCGGAGCTGGCTCAACCAGAACCTGGTCTTTGGTAATTTCGAGCGTGCGCCACATTGAGGCACCGAGCCGGAATACTTCGCCAACCTGCAGTTCAAAGACCATCTCTTCATCAAGCTCGCCCACGCGGCTTTTTGATTCGCCGCCACCGAGCAGAAATACGCCGTAGAGACCTCGGTCTGGAATCGTGCCTGCGTTGAGAATGGCAGTGCGCTGAGCGCCGCGTCTCGGGATCAATCGATGATTTATCCGATCATAGGTAATGCGTGCTTTCAGGCCTGAAAAATCATCGCTGGGATAGCGCCCGGAAAGTAAATTAAGCACCTCTTCAAAAGATGCTCTTGGCAGCTCAGCAAACGGCGCAGCGCAGCGCAGTGTCTGGTACAGTGCCTCAACTTCCCACTCATCCATTGCTACCATGGCGACAATTTGCTGAGCCAGCACATCCAGAGGGTTTCGCAAGTATGCTGAGCTTTCTACCGTGCCATCCAGCATTTGCTGCGCTGCTGCTGCCGCCGAAAGCAGATCGCCCCGATACTTCGGAAAAACAATGCCTTTCGAGATCGCTCCCACGCTGTGGCCCGCGCGGCCAATACGTTGTAGCCCGGAAGAAATTGATGGCGGCGCCTCCACCTGAATAACTAGATCTACTGCGCCCATGTCGATGCCAAGCTCCATGGACGAAGTTGCGACAATCGCCCTCAGATCTCCTCGCTTCAACCTGTCCTCCACCTCCATGCGGGTGTCTCTGGACATTGAACCGTGGTGTGCTCGCGCTAAGTCCTCATTCGCCGTTTCATTGATACTGGCAGCGAGGCGTTCGGCCAGACGACGGCTGTTGACAAAAATCATGGTGGATCGGTGATCGTTGATCAGAGCCACAAGGCGCGGATAAATTGCAGGCCAGATAGATGCAGGAACCGGCGACGTTGCGGCGTTGCCGACCACGTTAAACTCATCGATGGGCTGGTCGGTCTGATCGCCCAACGGCATACAAATAGTCAATTCAAAGGGTCGCTTTTCAGATGCATCAATGATCTGGACTGCACGGGGCTGCTTCTGCCCGTGACTTTCATTTTTAAATCCGCCCAGAAGTCGCGCGATTTCCTCTAGCGGTCGTTGAGTGGCTGACAGGCCTATTCTCTGAGTTGGCTTGACGCTGGGCAGCTGCTGGCGGCGCAGTTGTTCGAGACGCTCCAGAGAAATAAACAGATGAGTCCCACGCTTCGTGGGCACCATGGTGTGGATTTCGTCTATGATGATGGTCTCTACGCTCTTCAGAATCTCGCGAGCGCGCGAGGTAAGCATCAGATAAAGCGATTCAGGTGTTGTGATCAGCACATCAGGTGGTTCCCTGAGCATGCGGGCACGCTCGCGTGATTCAGTGTCGCCTGATCGTATCGCGACAGTGACGACGTGGTGCTCAGTGCCTTCTCTGGCAGCAACGGCCGAAATCCCGGCCAGTGGCGCTCTGAGGTTTCGATCGACATCTACGCCAAGCGCTTTCAGCGGCGAGATATAGATGACCTTCACACTCGGCTCACCACTTTTTTCCCCAAAAAGCAGTCCATCGAGGGCCGCTAGAAAAGCCGCCAGGGTTTTTCCTGAACCTGTCGGCGCGAGCATGAGGGAGCTTTCTCCCCTTCGCAAAAACGGCCAACTCTCGAACTGCACCCGGGTAGGATTGGCAAAAGCCTCGGTGAACCACGCCCGCGTGCAGGGGTGAAATAACTCCAATGCGTTTGGCTCGGCAGAGGCGTCGAGCGACGTGGACTCGGCTTGTAATGTGCTCTGTTGTTGCATGTCCTTTAGTACGGTACGAGGGAGGGGCTGGACTTGCGGGTCAGCTCTACCAGCCGGGATTCGCTAACCTTTAAACCACCCGGTAATAGGTTGTAATTCAGTCGCTTACACGCCGCTAGCACAGCGCATTTCCTCAGGCAGGATAATCCGCGCCGTGGACAACAGATGAAAATCGTGTTTAGTTACGTTTCTCAACTATAACGATATCTGTGATTGGCTCTATCCACGTTTATATCATCACCAGTGTTACAGTTGTCCTTCGAATTGCGCAACCGATCGATGCGCGGAACCTTGGTTCGACCATAGCTCTTCGACTCGATCCCTTCTATGCTGATAAGACCCCGTGCGTGAGGTGTTGGGTGTTATTACAGCGTGAGGTTTCAATAGGATTGTCAAAAATTCTCGCCGGTATTGATCTAGCTTGGGTGAGCACGCGCAATCCCACTGCGATAGCAGTGGGCTTTAAGAGTGGACGCACGCTGACCCTGGAAAAACTGCTGACTGACCTTTATGGTGTGGAGGAGATCGTGTCTGGCCTGTCGGCAATCAAGCACCTACATGGTGTGACGATTGATGGGCCTACGGTGATAACCAATGCGACGGGCCGGCGCCCCTGCGAAAATCAGCTTACGCGGGTATATGGCGGACGCAAGGCCGGCTGTCATGCGACCAACCTATCGCGTTATCCTGATTCCGATGGGGTGGCGCTCGGCAGCTGGCTTCAGTCAAAAGGCTTTAATCATCTCGGCGACAGGGTGGGGCGCTGGCAGCTTGAATGTTATCCGCATCCGGCGCTGATCGAAATTTTCCGACTTGAAGAGCGTCATCTGTACAAGAAGGGAGATGTCAGTCAGAAGCGCTTCGGACAAATTCATTTAGCAAAGATGCTTATGAGCCTGAAAGCATCAGAAATACTTGCCTTGCAGATACCTGAACAATTTAGGTTCCACTTCAGCCGGACCCGAATTCTCGGACTGAGGGGGCGTGCGTTGAAGCACAACGAAGATGTTCTTGACGCCATTGTGTGCATGTACATTGCCGGGCTTTACCAATCGGGCTGTCGCAACAAAGTTTTTGGCGATGTCAGTGAGGGATATATCTACGTTCCACAAGTAACCTGCACACAAGGTAAAGGCGTTTGATGACAAGTCGGTGTACGTTGCGCGATGGCGCCATTGTCAAATTTCGTGTTGACTAACCGGCATCTTTGCCTGCCTTCTCAAGCGACCACCCTTGGGTCGAACGTCGCTCATTTTGGATCTGTCCGCTATTTATTCACTCGGGCCAATTCTGTCGAATTAGTTTGAAATTCAGACGTCCGGCGCAGATACGGGGCGGACGCCTCAATCTTTTTCACGAAGCACTACATAATCGTTTAGTTGGTGTCGAGATGCCTGCCGTGAAACTTTCACGGTCAAAAACCCCGCTGATCTCGCTGACTTTCAATGTCGAGACATTGAAATTAGGCAGCCGGAAATTCGAAATGTTCGAAGGTCTTTCTCAAACCCAGTTTGTTGATTTTGCCGGTCGCAGTGTGGGGCAGCTCGTCTATAAATTCCACTGCGTCCGGTATTGCCATCTTGTGCAGTTTGTCTTTCAGGAAATCAAGTACTTCCTGGCTGCTCAGAGATTTCCCTTCTTGTACTACGCATATAAGCAAGGGGCGTTCCGTCCATTTTGGATGGTAACGACCAATTACGGCAGCCTCTGCAATATCTTCGTGATTCACGGCCGCATTCTCAATCTCGATCGAGCTGATCCATTCCCCGCCGGACTTGATCACATCCTTGGTCCTGTCGGTAATTTTCAGGAATCCGTCCGGACTGATGCTAGCAACATCACCCGTATCGAACCAACCGTTTTCATCGACGGGACATCCCTCTTCGCCTGGTACGTCAGACAGCCCATAGTAGCCTTTGGCCACCCAAGGGCCTCTAACTTTCAGAGCACCCGATGCTTCACCATCCCAGGGAAGTTCTAGGCCACCGTCATTGAAAATGCACATCTCAATGCCGAAAACACCGCGACCTTGCAGTAGCTGCATTTCTGTAAGCTCTTCTTCGCTGTAGTTTTCCATGCCCTTTTTCAGGCTGAAAATCGTGCCAAGCGGACTGGTTTCAGTCATCCCCCAGCCTTGCACAACAGAACAGTCATGCTCACTTCGGAAGCGTTCGACAATGATTCGTGGACATGCCGCACCACCAACACTGACCCTCTTGAGGCTTGGTACTGTCAGATTGTTGCTCTTGAGGTAGTCCAGCAGAGAGAGCCAAATCGTCGGAACGCCAGAGCTGAAGGACACATGCTCGCTGTTCATCAAGTCGGTCAGTGCTCCCCCATCGGCCATTTTGGGTCCAGGCAGGACAAGCTTCATGCCAACTATCAATGCCGCGTAAGGAGCTCCCCAGGCGTTTACGTGAAACATTGGCACGACTGGAAGGGTCGTTTCCATATTCGAAGCGGCAGTTACATCAGGCAACGAACCGGCAAGAGCATGGAGCAGTGTTGAGCGATGGCTGTAGACGACCCCCTTAGGATTGCCGGTTGTTCCCGATGTATAACACATTCCGCTTGCTGTATTTTCATCAAACTCGGGCCAGTCAAAATCTTCTGATTGCTCGGACAGCAATTCTTCATAGCACAGGACATTGGTAAAAGTGGACTCAGGCATGTGGGCTGAATCAGTCATCACTACAATGGCTTCAACCTTGCTCAGTTGCTCCTTCAATGCTTCTAGGAGCGGCATCACCAACACGTCTGCGAAGAGAATTTTGTCTTCCGCATGATTAATTATGTAAGCCACCTGCTCAGGAAATAGCTTTGGGTTTATCGTGTGGCATACCATCCCGCTTCCTGAAATTGCGTAATAAAGTTCCATATGGCGATAATCGTTCCAAGCGAGCGTGCCAATCCGGTCGCCAAATCTTGCGCCCAGCGAGGAAAGCAGTCTGGCCAGCTGCCGGCAGCGTCTCGCGAAGGTCTGATAGTTCTGCCGATGGCGGGGATTGTCGACCGTGACCGAGACCATCTCAACATTAGGAAAATTTTTTTCCGCGTGGGTTAGGATTGATGAAATCATTAGCTGGGACTGCATCATCAGAGCTTGCATAGTAAATCCTTGTCGTGTCCTTGCTTTGTTGTTGAAATGGCCCTGCTGCGGCCCCGGCCGTTGCTGATGTGGTTGCCACAAACGACTTGACTGTTAGCTTATACGGACCAACACTCGGTTACAAATTGCACCGGGCTAGGTGAATGTTTTACGCGGAATGACCAAATTTATCTTTGTGCTCGCCCCTAAATCACATTAGTCTGCAAGCTTAAAAGCCGAGCGTCAAAAGGCGCACCTAAGAAAGCAAAAATTGACTGTCCGACAGGTATTCTCTGATCGTGGTGTCGCGTCATGTGACCAGAGGGGACTTTTCACTTAAAACAGCGAAAGTTAGAAGGTGTTCTATGAACAAACGAGCATTTATTAAAAACATGGGCGTGATTAGTGCCGCTATGTCGGCTGGCTTCATTCGTCTGCAGCAGGCTGTGGCAGCGGTGGAACATGTGCCAGTTGCGGCTTTGGCAGCTGATGAAGAATTCTGGCGTAAAGTACGCGATGACTACCGAATCAAGCCAGACTATATCAATCTTGAAAATGGATATTACTGCTTTCTTCCAGAGCAGACCTTAGAGGACCTCATCGATCACATTCGCACGGTCAACTACGAGGGTTCCTACTACATGAGGACCATGCAATTTGAAAACAAGCGTAAGGTGGCTAACGCGGCGGCAGCTATTGTTGGGTGTAATGCAGATGAAGTAGCGATCACGCGCAACACCACTGAATCACTGGATTTGGTGATCGGCGGGATCGATTGGCAGCCAGGCGACGAAGCGGTAATGGCAGAGCAGGACTATGGCGCTATGCTTAATCATTTCGAGTTGATGGCACGCCGCTTCGGCATTGTCAATAAGCGGGTCTCAGTGCCTAATCACCCGCACGATGATAATGAGTTGGTTGAACTCTACGAATCAGCAATTACCGACAAGACCCGCTTGCTCATGATTTCTCACATGATCAATATCACCGGCCAAGTGCTGCCAGTGCGCAAAATCGTCGATATGGCTCATGCACGGGGAGTCGAAGTGATGGTGGACGGCGCGCACGCCTATTCTCATGTGCCTTTCCAGATGTCTGATCTGGGTTGCGACTATTACGGAACCAGTCTGCACAAGTGGCTAAGCGCACCACTTGGGTCCGGTTTGCTGTATGTTCAAAAGGAAAAGATTGATCAGATCTGGCCCCTTTTCGCCGAGCGCGATCTCGAGCCGAATGACATGCGCAGGCTGAATCACATTGGGACGCATCCGGTGCATACCGATTTGGCTATTTTGAATGCTATAGAGTATCAGAACACGCTCGGCCTCGAGCGCAAAGCAGCTCGACTCCGGTATTTGCAACATTACTGGACCAGACAGCTCGTAAGCGTGCCTGGAGTTGTAATCAATACTCCGGTTGACATGATTCGGCATGGTGGAATCGGAAATGTGGGCGTTGAATCCATGGGTCCTGCTGAGTTGGCGGATCGACTGATGGCAGAGCATCGCATATATACTGCGGCAATCGATCGGCCCGGTGTAAAGGGAGTTCGAGTCACGCCGAATTTGTACACCAGCTTGAGCGATCTTGATGCCTTGGTGAAAGCTGTCAAATTGCTTAGCAGTTAGCTATGGCGAGGCGTATGTTATTCGCTTTTGTAAGCCTTGTAATTTTTGTGTTCAAGCAAAAACAACATGTGTGAACCCGATTTCTCTTGCTCGCCGAGCACGATGATGGCGAACCGTCGGCCCGGCTCAGGCATGCTATTTCTAGCGGCCGAATTTTCCAGTATCGGTTGACTTGGTATCTGGTTTTAATGGATCATCATGAACGCACCGAGTTAGTCCATATTGCGGGGTGCTATACAAATACCAGCTAAAACGGAGGAATTTTAAACCCGATTTGGCGCAGCTGGATCGGGTTTTTTGCTTTGGTTTTTCGAAAAGTATCCGTAACGGAGACTCACAGGCATGATCTTGAATGGCTTGCTGATTTCATTGAAAGATGTCGACGACCGTCTGACGTAAAGCTTGATCAATACACGCTACTTAATGCACGGGACCTTATTCCAAGAGAGGGGATGATGAAGAAAGATACGATTGCCATTCACGGCGGTTATGAGACTGATGCCACAACCAAGTCGGTTGCTGTTCCTATTTTTCAGACAGTTGCCTATGAGTTCGATGATGCTCAGCACGGCGCCGATCTGTTCAATCTTGAGGTCCCTGGAAACATCTACACGCGGATTATGAATCCGACCAACGATGTGCTTGAACAGCGTCTCGCGGCAATGGAGGGAGGAATTGCCGCACTGGCCGTTGGCTCCGGCATGGCAGCGATCAACTATGCCATACTGACTATCGCCAAGGCGGGAGATAACATCGTCTCTACTCCGCAGCTCTATGGTGGAACCTACACACTTTTCGCGCATATGTTGCCGAGCCAAGGGATCGAGGTCCGATTTGCTGAGGATGATTCTCCAGAGGCAGTTGAAAAGCTGATTGACGATAAGACTAAGGCCGTCTACTGCGAGACTATCGGTAATCCGGCTGGGAATATTGCTGATCTTGAGCCTATTTGTCATGCGGCTCATAAGCACGGCGTGGTTGTCATTGCAGATAATACCGTGGCCACACCAGCTATATGTAACCCTATTGAATTTGGCGTAGATATTGTAGTCCATTCACTCACCAAGTACATCGGGGGGCATGGTACTTCCATTGGAGGCGTCATTGTGGACTCGGGCAAATTTCCCTGGACAAAGCATTCGGAAAGGTATCCGGAACTGAATGATCCCGAGCCTTCCTATCACGGCGTGGTGTACACGGAAGCGCTTGGTGAGGCGGCTTTTATCGGGAGGGCACGCACCGTGCCATTGCGCAATACCGGTTCAGCCCTGTCTCCGATCAACGCGTTCCTGCTCTTGCAAGGACTTGAAACGCTTGGCATTCGTATGGAGCGGCATTGCGACAACGCCCTTGCTGTGGCCAGGTTTCTTAAAGGTCATTCTAAGGTCGATTGGGTGAATTTTGGGGGTCTTGAATCAGACCATTATTATGACTTGGCGAATAAGTACTGCGGCGGAACCCCATCCTCACTGCTAACGTTTGGCATTCAAGGGGGCTTCGACGCCGGCGTTAAATTCTATGACGCGCTCGCGATGATAAAACGGCTGGTGAACATCGGTGACGCGAAGACCTTGGCTTGCCATCCTGCGTCTACGACGCACCGGCAGCTTACTGAACAAGAGCAGATACAGGCCGGCGTAAGACCTGAAACATTGCGAATCTGCGTCGGCATTGAGCACATTGACGACATCCTTGCAGACCTAGAGCAGGCGCTTGCTTCGGCCTGATTACTGGCTCACTGCCGCGCGCTGCCGACGACCTGCGATTCAGGTTGGCCGCAGTCGGGTCTGTAAGTGCAACTCAACTTCTGCAATGCCGAAGGACATTCCCCGAGTGCATTCGGAGTGATTCGGACTCCGCTCTTGTTGCGGCGAATTCTCACTTTCGCTGACAAACACTGTAACGATCCAGCGCGCAATTTTTAATTATACTCTTTAGGGAGTTAAGTTTCGTTGTTTGTGAAGCCCTTTGTCACCAATTGGAGACGGGCTGACAGAATAAGCAAATGTGTCGCTGTCGACCAAGATGCTTTTTCTACGGCGATAAGAAGATAAAATAATGAGCGCAGAGTCAAGGCAGATATCAAAAATCGCCTCGTCAGCATCTCGGAGGGGGAATGTGATGAAAAGCCAAAGTTCAATCTCAATTGTTTCAGTAGCACTTTTGAGTTTCCAAGCGGCCCCGCTGCTGGCTCAGTTGCCGGAACACCTGCGAGATTTTCCCTTAGCCACTCGAGGAGCGTCGGGTGAATCCGTCGCACCATTTTTCAACGGCTGGATTAGAAACGATGATGACTCGGTTACGCTGATATTCGGATTCGCCAATCAGAATCGCGAAGGCGTCACAGATGTGCCCATTGGCCCGAACAATCGCCTCGAGCCCGTCAAATATGATGGGGTTCAGGCTACTCATTTCCCGGCTTACCGGCGTCCGGGATTCGTTGGTATTCAGGAGCGTGGTGCCTTTGCTGTTGTGTTACCTGCGGACGAAGCAGAAACCGAAGTCACCTGGACTCTGACTTCTGGAGGTCAGACTTGGACAGTCCCTGGCCGGACGACATCTACCGCCTATGAAATGAGTAATGGCGAGCGCGCACAGGGCTCTCTTAAGCCTGCGATTCGCTTCAGCCTTGACGGAGAGGAATCAACCAGTGTTTCGGGGATAAAAGCTGCGCCGATCAAAACCACCGTGGGTGAACCAGTTACCCTCACCGCCTATGTTCAGGACCGTGGCAACCGAGAAGCCTATCCTGAAAACAAAATCATGCTCTACCAGGTCGGGACTGAATGGATTCTGCATCAGGGTCCTGAAGGTGCCGTGCCTGATTTCTCTGATCCTCGGATAAGCGGTAGGGATCGAGCGCGTAAAGAGGGTGAAAGCGCTTCGGGCGACTGGGAGGAAGTAGCCACTGAGGCAACTTTTTCTGAGCCTGGCGACTACGTGATTCGCTTGCGGGCAGACAATTTTCTGGCGGCTGATAGCAAGTTCGACAATGTGTGCTGCTGGTCGAATGCCTACGTGCCGGTCACTGTGGCCCCTTGAAAGAAACCAAGCACCTAGATAGCGCCCCGCTTGCTTTTTCAGAAGGAGGACGGTCGTCCACTGAGCGATTTCGCTTGCTCGCATCAACCGGATTCTCGCGAACTTTCAAGCGGTCTGTTGCAGGACACCGTTTTTCTCGTGAGAAACTGTCCTTGTTGGTAATTACTGAGTGCATGGTCTGCAGTAATCTGCAGTCTAGACAGGGTGCTTGGAGACAGACCGAAACGCTTTTGGTCTCAATAGAAGAGTAGTCTGACA
>MDTD01171725.1_pt1 | contig 10022 bp, 9 predicted proteins | sample 811221 | NCBI WGS metagenome assembly MDTD01 (sample SAMN05326646, study PRJNA326480) | marine metagenome | isolation source: seawater | place: Pacific Ocean: South West | collected 2011
AAATGCTGCATCATTAAAAAATTCGTCTTGAAATAGTTCTCCAACGTTTCATGAGAGAGGTTAACTAAAAAAAATCTTGTAGTCCTGCCAACTCAACAGTATTTTTATGTCCACACTTTTTACATTCATATTCTTGACTGTGTTTAAGCACAGGCATAGTTTGTACAAAACCAGTTATCTTCTCTAATTGCTGATTATTTAACGAGTTTATAAAATTGTCTACCTCTTCTTTTGGTTCTTGACTTATTAATATATTTTCATCTTTTGTTTGAACTGCGTGTAAACACAAAACTATAGAATCAAATAAAGTTTCTGCAGTTGAAGCCTCATTCTTAAGAGCCTGAGATTTATTTAGCATATCTTGATATGTAGGATATTTCATCTCAACACTTATGTCATCGTTTATCTCGATGATTTCAGATTTCATTCCATCTGCTTCAACTTGTATTTCTTGTAAGTTCATAATGACTTCATTTTCTTCATTACAACTTTCACAAGCTGATAACACTGTAGAAGTTTCACCTACAGATTTTGATCTTATTTGTGTAAACATATAGTCAACATCAAAAGTTGCTAATTGTTTTACGTTCATGCCAGGGACACAAGACTCTATGCAACCTAGCATTGAGTTTAATATTTGCTTTGGATCTTTCGACTCAAAAGCAACTAGTAAACTCTTTTGCTCTTTTACTAAAAAAGGTCTGAACTTTACAGTTTCTTTAGTAGAAGGAACGACCATCTCATAAATTGGTCTATCATTTGATACTCTTGGCAATGCCATTTTTCACTCCTTATATAATATCAATTCCACCGAATGGTGTGTCAATATCCATGTTAATAAACCCTTGCGTTCTTTTCGATCTTCTCCAATTGGTGTACGCAAAAGTAACGTTTAGTTGTACCAATCCATCTAAATCATTGTTTAATTCAATAGCACTGTTTGCTATTGGAAATGCTTCCAGTAAATCTACGGAATAAACTGTTCCGCCGCCAAGACCAGCACTTAATCTTATAGGACCGATATTCTTGGTAAATCCTTTTAGTGGTTGTCTTAGCTGATGTATGGTTACTGTTCTAGCGTATTCGTTCTTATAATTACTTTCCATTCTGTTTTCGTTAACAACTACGCTTCTCCAAGTGTCAAAGTATTCTTTAACGCCGTAGTCATTCATAAGATAAAAAGTCATGCTAACATCATCAACAGCGTAACCATAAGCCATTTTCTGATATTCCATTCCTATTCTTCTGTCATTAGTAAGTATTTGTTTCCCGGGTAAAGTAGCGTTCGAACAAAGTATGTTAAGTTCTCTTTGGTTAGCTCCATCAGTAAAAATACCAAATATACCTCCACCTCCAAAAGATGGAAGGGTAACCAAAAATCTGTTTGCTCGAGCAAATCCTAACTTAGTATTTACTAAAGCTTTTAATTCATCTACACTATTAGCCATTTGCTATCTTCCTCGAATCTGAATATATTCTTCCTGCTGTAGACTTTTCCCATTGCGCTGTAGGTAAGAAAGTTGCAATTTCCCACTCTGGGGCTGGCACTTCTGCAAACCTAGACTTAACATGATTTAACAAATAATGTTTAAAACAGGGTTTGAAGTATCTTGTATTTCTAGAACCATTTAATAAATCATAAGTTAAATTAAATTTTGTAGACTCGTCATATTTTTTATTATTAGTTATATTTAGTAAAGCATCTAAAAATTTAGCTCTTAGTACTGGCGGTAAGTAGTGTAAATTAATTCCTCTAAATCCACCTTTAGCTGGTTCAACCGGTATTGTCAACGGAAATCTGTCATAGTAAGGTAACTTGTCTTTATGCTTTGGATCATAAAAGTACATAAACATTCCACCATAGCTGTGAGTGGCTCTTTTAGTTACTTCAGGTTCGTTTATTAACTGATTTCTGTTAACTCTTGTTAGTCGTTGAACTCTTCTTCTAAACCACTCGCGTGACTCGCGCGTACGTGGACTAATACCTTTTCTAAAAGCTTCAAGTTCAAGTTTTTGAAATAGATTACTCATGATTCTATTTATAACTTTTTTCTGCGTTTTTTACGTCTAAATGGTTTAAGCTGTGGCAATGATTTAAGTTTACCAGGGACAGGCTTCTTCATGAGCTTCATCTCTTGTAAAGTCTTTTCAGTCCATACTTGAAACTCCCATCCTCTATCTTTCGCATATTCATTTGCTGCTTCCCACTTGTTCATATTTTTAATATATGTTAATCCTTCAGTGATATATCTCTTTGTTCTTCTTTCTCCTGTAGGAGGAATAGTTTCTCTTTCTGGCTTAATTTCGACTAACACTGTCTTATTATCTTCATACGTTATTTTCATGTCAACAAAATATCTGTGATATTTTTTATCAACTTCATAAAAGTATGGAACAATAACTTCTTCAGAGCTCCACTTCTTAACCTTTGGATTTTTATCACACCATTGAAAAACAGCCTTCTCCCATAGAGACCTATATACTATATTAGAGGAATCTCCACTGTACTTACTAGGATTTTTGATTGAATATTTGCCTGAGTATACCATGGTTTTTGTTATAAATAGAAAAATAAATCTTTAATATATGTATAAGGAAAAAACATGTCAGATATCGGATTAACAGGAATACCTACAGCAGCATTAAAGAGAGATGCAAGTGGAGAGATTAATCCTTCCATAGTTGATGGAAGTCAATCGATTGAATTTGGACGACAGTTTGTTAAGAGTGTTACTAATAGCAATACGTCTCAGGCTTTTAACGATGTATTAACTGCTTCTCAAATAATAAGAGGATCTGGTGAAAAGCTATCTTATCCAATGGAAACTGGTAATCCGGCTTATCAGGCAAGAGTTTCTTTTAGAATGTTTTCGCTTCAACCTAAACAAGATGGATCTTCTCAAAAGTCTCATTTATCAGAATCTCCAATCGATAACACCAAGAAAGCAAATCCTGCACAGTATTTTGATGATACCTACGGTGCAGCACAATCAGTAGGTCCAACTACCACAAGCTCAGGAATTGCGGATAATCTATTTACAGGAGGACTAGACGATGCTAATGTTAGCAGAACACAGCAACCTACTACGTTATCAGGTAAAACCGATCAACTAATTAATCTTGGAAAAGCTAAATTAGATGAAATTGCTAAAATGAATGCGGTAAAAGCTGCTACTAGTTCTATTTCTGGAGGATTTACATTTCAGCCAGTAAAGAGTTCACCAATAGTAGACATGTACTTTCCACTTAGTTTTGCTTACGTGGACACGGCACAGTATGAAAACGCATCTCTTGGAGCTCTTGGCGCAGCTGCTACTGGCTTTGCTGAAGCAGGAGCAGGAGTTTTAGAAAGTACACTTCAATCTTTTAAAACAGGTGCAACTTCTACTTTTGACGCTTTTTTAGGAAACAAACAGTTAAGTGAGGGAGCCGCAAGAATAGCTGCTGCAAGAGCAATAGACGTAAGTGGAGCAATTTTTAGTCAAGGTATCAGAAATGCTCTAACTCTTCAAAATAGAACAATAATAAATCCAAACATAAGAGCTCTATTTAGAGGAGTTGCTTTAAGAGAATTTACTTTCCAGTTTAAGATGATAGCAGAATCAGCTCAAGAAGCCGCTACTGTACAAAATATAATAAAACATTTTAGAAGCGAGATGTATCCAGACACTTACAACTTACCGATAGGAAGTACAGGAACTAGTGCAGACTTAGGATACAAGTTTCCAAACGTGTTTCAAATTAGCTTTAACTATAAGAACTCACAAAATAAAAAGTTACCAAAGTTGCAATATTGTTACTTAAGAAATGTTAGTCATACTATTAATCCTACAGGTGGAACATTTAAGAGAGATGGTCAACCTAATGAAATAGATCTAACACTGAGCTTTATAGAGTACAAGACACTTAATAAACAAGACGTAAGAGATAGAGGATTTTAATGTTATATTTTAAAGACTTCAATACACTACTATATAAATTTGGAAATGAAGATGATCCAGTAATATTTCAAGATATCGCGCGATACGCTGATGTTATAGATCAAGTTAAAGACAATATATCCTTTCTTACTTTTCATACTATTCAAGAAGGATTTAGAGCAGATCAAGTGTCAATACAACTTTATGATTCTCCCTTATATTACTGGACTTTTTACTTATTAAACGATGATATAAGAGAACAAGGTTGGCCTTTAACAAGAGGAGAACTAGACGTATACGTAAAAAAGCACTATCCAAATACAGTGATTACTACTCGTGAAAATATTTCTGCTAAATTTAAACCCGGGCAAACAATTACAGGTGGTACATCAGGCGCTAGTGGAGTTATACTTCGAAGAAATTTAAACTTAGGACAGATAGTCGTAAGTGGCAATGTATCTTTCACGTCTGATGGAGAGTTGTTATCGTCGACAAATTCTTTAGGCGTAGTTGAAACTGTAACTTCAGTTTCCAGTGTTAAAGAGTATTTAGCTGCTAGACATTATGTTAACGCAGATTCAGAGATAGTAGACGTAGATCCTTTTAACGCTCCCGGCGCATTACTTACTGAAAGAACTAATGAAGAAGTAGAATTTAACGTCAACGAAAGTTTAAGAACTATAAGAGTTGTAAAGCCTTCGTTAATAGGTACTTTAGTTTCTAGTTATAAACAAGCGATAAGAGAATAACATGGGACAAGGGATTGCTAGCAATCAAACAGATGTTTTAATTACGTCTGCAGTTATATCAAATGATAGATTAAGTGAGACTAATAGAGTTGACATTGCTAGAGTAATAACAGATATTACTATTTACGAGCACATCGGCAAGCCATACATTACTGCAGATATATTATTCTTAGATCAAGAAAATATACTTCAAGACATCGACTTTCAAGGTGGTGAAAAGCTTACGATCACTATGGTTCATAGTGAAAATAAACTCGATGGTTTTGAAATTAAAAAAGAATTTTTAATAGATTATATTAAAAAAGTAGTCAAAACAGATGAAAGAAACGAAGCAATATTTGCGCACTGTATAGAATATCATACGTTTGAATCATCAGTACAAAATATTAGTAGAGCTTACACTGGCAAACCTTCTGTGATGATATCAAAGATATGCGATGAGTACTTAGGAAAAATGGTAGAAGTAGACGGCGATGACGCCATTTCCAACATGAAAGTTGTAGTTCCTAACCTGCATCCACTAGAAGCTTGTTTATGGTTAAAAAATAGAACGAATAGTTCTACAGGAACTCCTTTTTATCTTTACTCCACTTTGGCGTTGAATAAAATCATGTTAAAAGATCTTGGATCTATGTTAACTCAAAAGCCTATAAACACTGCAGCTCCGTACGTGTACGCGCCGAGTGTACAAGCATCTCCAACTTCTGTACAAAGATTTTATGCCATACAAGAATTTGCTTATGAGAAAAGCGACAATCTTTTAAAATTAATTAGAGATGGTCTAGTTGGCTCGCAATATAAGTTCATAGACACTATGACAGGGACAACTAAGAAAGTAGACTTTAGAGTTGACGATGATGTTTTTTTTAACTTAGCACAAGAAAATATACTAGGTGGAGACAATAAAAAGTTTGTGTATGGTCCAGAGTATGCTGTTAAAAATAAAAAAATATCAAGTTATAATTCAACTGTAATATCAGAAATATCTTCTACAGGCGCTTACAAACAAGGAAGTACAGATTTTAGAAGCTATAATGATTTTGATAAAGCGAGTGAGCATAAAAGAAAGATAATTGGAAAAGCTTTGCAAAACTTTTTAGCAAAAGCTCCGATATCAATAACGGTCAATGGAAGAGAATTTATAACTGGAGATGCCAATTATTCTATAGGGCAAGTTATTAGAATAATATTTTTAGATAATACACAAGAACGCGGAGAAAACCGTCCTATAATAGACACTAAAAAATCAGGAGACTATATAATATGTGGGGCTAAGCATGTGATTAAATATGAAAGATTTGATTCAGTGTTACTATGCGGAAAGCTCGCATCTTTTGGAGACGAGGTTACATTCTAATGCAAGGTTATTACGGAGATAGTACTAGGTGGTTTATTGGAACAGTTGTGGATATTAACGATCCACTTAGACTAGATAGAGTAAAAGTTAGAATACACGGTGTACACAGCGAAGATACAAGATTGATAGCTAATGACGACTTACCTTGGGCACAAGTTGTTATACCAAATACAGAAGGCGGTAGTTCTGGACTAGGTGCTAATTCACAGCTTAAAGAAAGAGCTCAAGTTTTTGGCTTTTTTTTAGATGGTAAAAATTCTCAGCTTCCTTTGGTTGTAGGTTCGATACCAAAAATAGAAACAAGGCAGAATGATATTGGTGATGGATTTGATAAAGCTTCTACGGATCCAGCTTTGATAGCTTTTGGCGGATTTGGAGAACAAATAGGTCCACAAACTTCTTCAGCTGGTATAAGATCAAACTTAGCTGATAACGATTCAAAAATGGCAGGAACTACTAATTGCGAAAAGATATTTAATTTTTTTATATCAAAGAGTGGTGGATCTTTTTCTCAAGAAGCAACTTGTGGCATGATAGGTAATTTTTTGCAGGAAGCTGGAAGAGACAAAAATGGAGACATAAATATTGTAGCACAATCATCAACTGATACGGCAGTCGTTGGAGGCGTTACTATAAGAGGATTTGGAATAGCGCAATGGAATCCACAAAAGAAAGCTGGCAACAGACTCGGTCAACTTATAAAATACTCTGAGAACTTAGGATTAAATTACAGATCTCTTTATGCTCAAGTTCAGTTTGTAAAGTTTGAATTAGAAACAAAGCCAGAGTTTTATGGATTATCACAATTAAAAAGAGCAAAGAGTGTAAAAGAAGCTACTTTGATATTTAGTAAGAAGTACGAGAGACCAAGAGCTCAAGACGCTAATAATGAAGGTAGAATAAAATTTGCTGAAGAACAATACAGAAAATTAGGTAGAGGAGCTATTTAATGGCTGGATTACTAAAATTAGGCAGAGTTTTTAAAGGTCAAACTTTTGCCCTTCCTAAAGACGCAGGCGAGAATCCTAATATAACGAGTGTGACTACAAAAGACGAAGGAAAGACTTTCTTTACTACTTTAAATAAGTCTGGTAACTGGGACGTAAGAAACGGTAGTATAGAATTTTTTAATACTTTTCCAGATGTTAATGTGTCTTATGAAATTCAATCAACTATAGAAGAGATAACTCCTGTCATTGGTCATGATGCTGCACTAGGACTAGCGAGCTTTAGAGCAAAGTTACAGGCTTCGGCAGAAGATTTTCAAGCTGATAAGATAAGCTTAGAAGGATCTACTGTAAAAGATTTTCAAACTGTAGGTGGAGTAAAAGCTGTTCAAGACTTCGCAAAACCATTTCAAAAGCTTACCGATAAGACTTTATTTTGTAAGACGACTGGAAGTTTTGGAGACGGAGTGAGAGAAGTAAGTACTCAAATATCGGCAATAACGTCAATAACAAAAAGATCTAGTACAGGAAACGGTGCTTTAAGAAGAATATCAACTCAGTTTAATCCTGCGTCCATAAAAAATGCGGCTAAAAAAATATTTCCAACTAAGTCAGAGTCAAAGATTAGAGAGTTTTCAACTGGTTCATCTATAAATCCTAGTAAAGCTTTAGAAGTATTAAGGCCTGATAAAGAACCTAAATTAAGAGCTAACAGAGAAGTAGAGACAGTATATAAAGAAAAGATAAAATCTTTAAATGACTGTGGAAGTAAACTAGATCCAACTTCTTTACTTGGTGGTATTGGAAGATCAAAACAAAACGCTTTTGCTCACTTGATAAGTAAAGCACGAAGTGTAATACAAGATCCATCAAGTGCTGGAGATACACTCGCAGAACTTAAAGCTTCAAACATACAAGTACCATCTGTTACTTTCACTAATCTAATAAAAAACGCTCAAACAAACGTGAGGTCAAACTTAAGTAAAGGTGAAGCGACTTCAAGTAACGTTAAACCAAGTAGCGTTTTTGATATAACATCAGTACAAAGTGGATTTGCTGGATATAAAACTTCTCCTAATTATGTTTTTACAACCGTATCTTCTCCTGAAGAATTATATTTAGAGATAGCTAATTCAACAAGAACCAGATCAAAAGAGTCAGATTCGATAAGATGTTTAGTGGTAGGTTGGACTTCTCACTTAGACGGTCCACCAGAAAAAGCTAATGCTAAAAAAATACATGAACTTAGTAAAAAGTTTGACTTGAAAAATTTAGAGAATGAGATCGGACTTACTTCCAGTCCTACTGATGCAGGAAAAAAAGCACTAGAAACAATTAATAGAAAATTTAAATTATTTGGAATACAACCTCATTATATTATTAAAAGGAATGGTGATCTTGAAAGAGGTCGTCCAATAAATGAAACACGCAATCCAGATTATGCTCCGTTTGCTTTAAGTGGATTAAAAATAGCTTTTGTAGCTACACAGTCAAAACCAGTAAACGAAGAACAATTTAAAACTTTTGATATGTTTATCAATGAATTTTTTAAAGTGTTCCCGGGTGGAGAAGTTATCGCAGATTCAGAGCTGGATAACGAGTATACTGGTCCGGGGTTTAACGTAAAAGATAGAGTGAACGCAAAACATAAAAGGCAATTTATTATCGAAGATCCATCTACTTTTACAGAAATGCCAAGTAAAGTGGCACAGTGTATTACTAAACCAAAGAAAGTTTTAAAACCTTCTAATTCAGGTACTTTCTCTCTTGACTTTAATAAGATAAATCGTGAAGCAGCACACAAGATCAAGAGTGATAAATATAAAAATGATCTGGCAGCAGCACAAAATGCACTTAAGACAGACACGCCTCTTGCTATAAATGATTTTAATAACAAGCTAAGAGATTTAAATAAAGCCATTGATTTGCCAGCTGGTGATACTAAAAATTTACTCGATACCAGTGTGGTTGGCTTTGATACTAAATTAAATGCTTTTGCAGATAATATAGATACAGCCATAGAAGGAACTCAACAACTGGACACGCAAATACAAAGAACAGCAACTGCAATACAAAATGCAAATCAGATAGACACATAGGATAAAAGATGGGGAAAGAACTAGAAAATGCTGACTTATTTATAGATCCTGCAGAATTTGCTTCTATTAAAGATCCTGATGACGGAAGAAGTGACCCTTCAGGTAAATTTCCAAGAGCAGATTATGTAGGAGTAAGTTCTGTAAATAATATAGCGACAGGTGTCAATACAAAGAGTGTTTATCTTGGCGGTGGAACAAAAGGAGTTGACTTAGAAATTCAAGAAGAACCGGCTGCTAACTATACTATGAATCAGGTTAAACAGACTGCTTCTGGACACATTGTAGAATACGATGATACTTTTGGCCGTGAAAGAATAATGTTACGTCATAAGACAGGATCTGGCGTAGAAATGAGAGCTGATGGAAGTGTAATTATAAGTTCTACAAAAAACTCAATAAAAGTTACTGCAGCAGACGAGAAAGTAATAGTTGAAGGTGACGGTGAGATAGTATATAATGGCAACTTAAGCATGAGAGTTGCTGGTGACTTTAATCTAGAAGTAGGTGGTAATTATTCTGTTAAAGTGGCTGGAGAAATTGATGAAGAGGTATTAGGTTCGTATACTCAAGAAGTTACAAAGAACCACACTAAGACAATTAAAGGAAGTAAAGCAGAAAGTATAAAAGGCTCTCAAACCGAAACAATCATGGGTAATAAATTTTCGACTGTTAAAGGCGATTTTGAAGTGGATATTAACGGCGTTTTTGAGCAAAACGTAAAATCAGAATACACATTAACATCTGAGAATGGAGTAATAATATCTACTGAAAATGCTATTATTAATGCATCATCTTTATCAGTTGTCGGAGACAGCGGAACAATTGGTGGTCATGAGATAGTGTACTATGGAAAGACAGCTCACATTCCTAGAGTTAATTCTACTTCGATGCATGCAACAACATTTCATGGGGATTTAACTGGAGTAGCCGAAAAAGCTAACGAAGCGAAT
>MDTD01040858.1_pt1 | contig 10021 bp, 8 predicted proteins | sample 811221 | NCBI WGS metagenome assembly MDTD01 (sample SAMN05326646, study PRJNA326480) | marine metagenome | isolation source: seawater | place: Pacific Ocean: South West | collected 2011
GTAAAAGTTGTGCTTAAAGCATACATGAGGTCAGGTCTGCCTTGGATTGATGGCCCAACAGATAGAGCAATAAAATCCGTCTTATACAAAATTGCAGCACAAGAAAATATAAAAACAATTCTCGTTGGAACTGATTTTCGATCAGAAGGTAAGCAGCCTGAGGAGTGGACTCATAATGATAATAAGTTATTTGATTACGTAGTAAAAAATTTTGGAGGTGAAAAAGTAAAATCTTATCCAAATATGTCGCTAGTTGCCCAAATATATTATGGAGCTTATCGTAAAATTAAAAAATATCAACCATTTTATCATATCAACTATAATAAAAAAGATGCTCAAAACTTTTTAATTAAAAATTATAATTGGGAATATTATGGGGGTCATCATCACGAGAACTTATTTACTAAGTTCTCGATAGTATATTGGTTGTACGAGAAGTTTAAAATTGATAAAAGGATAATAACGTTTTCAGCTCAAGTTTTATCTGGTGAGATGAGTAGGGATGAAGCACTTCAAATTTTAAAAGAATGCCCATACGATCCAAAACAGATGGAACTCGATAGGAATGTCGTATTAAAAAAACTAGATATCTCACCAACTGAGTTTGATAAAATTTGGAGAAGTCCAAATAAGACTTTTCATGATTATCCTTCCCACTATAACTTTTTCATAAAAAATAAAAAGCTTATAAAAAAATACTCTCACTTAATAATGCCATCTAAACCAAAAATGATTGTTGTAGAAGACTAAAATATGAAAATATTAGTTGATATTGAGCATCCTGCTCATGTCCATTATTTTAGAAATTTAATATCAATGCTAAAAAATAATGGACATCAAATTATTATAACTGCGGTTGATAAAGATATAACCTTTAAACTTTTACAGATATATAATCTAGAATATTACTCCCTTGGCAAACATTATCACAGCTTTCTCAAAAAAGTATTTGCACTAATAAGAAATGACATAAAATTATTAATCATATCACTTAGACATAAGCCTGATGTTTATATTAGTTTTCACAGCCCATACCCTGCACATATTGGATGGCTTTTAAGAAAAAAGGTTATTGGTATAACTGATACAGAGCATGCAGTATTGAGTAATCTCATTACCAACCCATTTACTAATATTATCAATACACCGATGTGTTTTAAGAAATACTTTGGGGAAAAACAAAAAAAATTTGATAGCTATATTGAGTTGAGCTATTTACACCCAGATTACTTTATTCCTGATGAAAAAATATTAGAATTAATAGGAGTTGAAAGTAATGATGTATTTTCAATTTTAAGGTTCATATCATGGGGTGCTTTGCATGATAGAGGGCAAAGTGGAATTGAAATGGATATGAAATTTAAAGCTGTCGAGGAATTATCTAAATATGGTAAGGTATTTATCTCTACGGAAACCAGTTTACCAACAGGTTTAAAGAAATATGAATTGAAATTGCCACCTGATAAAATTCACCATATTTTATACTATGCATCATTATTTTTTGGGGAGTCCGGAACAATGGCTACTGAATCAGCCATTTTAGGCACACCTACTGTGCGTGTTTCAACTTTAGCAAAGCACCTGGGGAATTTTGTGGAATTAAAAGAAAAATATGATTTATTATACTATTTTGACGATGGAGAAAGCGGTCTTAAAAAGTGCTTGGAATTATTATCAAGAAATAGATTAAAAAAGTCATGGAGAGAAAAAGCTAATTCAATGAGAGATCAAAAAATAGATATCAATAAGTATTTGTTTGACCAAATAATAAAGGAGAATCTATATGAGTAGAATACTAGTTTTAGCTCCTCACACTGATGACGGTGAAATAGGGTGTGGTGGAACCATAGCAAAAAATATTGAAAGAGGTGATAGTGTATATTATGTTGCATTCTCAATTGCAGAGGAATCAGTTCCAAAAGATTATCCAAGAGATATATTGAAGTATGAAGTTAAAAAAGCAACTAAAAAACTTGGTGTGCCCGAGAACAATTTGATAATCAAAAATTATAAAGTGCGCCATTTCCCAGAGAATAGGCAGAGCATCTTAGAAGATCTTGTTCAATTAAATAAGGATATAGAGCCAGACTTGGTCTTTTTACCTTCATCATTCGATATTCATCAAGACCATAAAACAATTCACCAAGAGGGTATTAGAGCATTTAAAAACACCTCAATGCTTGGCTATGAATTCATGTGGAATCATTATTCATTTGGTTCCACTCTTTTTTCAGTTCTGGATGAGGACAAAATTGAAAAAAAAATCAATTCACTAAACGAATATAAATCTCAAAAAGCAAGGTTTTATACAGCAGAAAAATTGATAAAAGGACTTGCAAATTTTAGGGGTTTACAAATATCAGAAGAGTATGCGGAGGCCTTTGAGGTAATAAGATGGATAATGAGATAAAGAATAAATATATATTCATCGGAGGATCAGGTAGATCTGGGACCAATATAGTTAAAGAAATATTATCCAAAAATTCTAATGTCTCAAGCCTGAACTTTGAGCACAGGTTTACCATTGATCCTGATGGCATAATTGATTTTTATAATAGCTTTAGCTTAACATGGTCTCCCTATATGACTGATATTAAGTTAAAAAGGTTAAAATCTTTTTTGATCAACTTGGCAAAAAACCGTAAGTCAAAAAAAAGCTACCAAGGTTGGGAACTTGATAATCACATTCCAAAATATAGCAAAAATGTTCAAATGTTAGTTGACGAGTTGAAAAATTTTCAATATAAGTGCTCTTGGCCTGGAAGAATAGTCGATTCCTCTAGTTATCAGCTTTGGTTTTCAAAACCATACTCAAAAAGTGAGTTGGCTAAAATACTAGGATCTTTCATCACAACAAATTTTGACAGTATAATAAAAAAAAATAAGAAAAAGATATTTGTCGAGGATAATACTTGGAATGTTCTTTTTGCAAAAGAAATTAGTGAACTTGTTCCAAAATCTAAAATGTTACATATAATAAGAGATCCTCGCGATGTAATTGCCTCTTTCGTCAAACAAAGATGGTGTCCCACAGATTTACAACAGGCAATTTTTTTTTATAAATCAATTTTTAAGAGATGGTTTGAAATCGAGAAAACCCTGCCAGATAATTATTTCTCTTATGTTAAGTTGGAGAATTTAGTATCTGATAGAGAACGCTATGTAAATGAGATATGTATCTTTGTAGACTTACCTTTTGAAAATTCCATGTTAAAGATTGATTTAAGTCACTCAAATCAAGGCAGGTGGGAAAAAGATTTTTCGAATGAAGAAAAAAAAATAATAGGAATTGAATTAGCTGAAATTTTAGCTTGGTTCAATTGTCATTAAATTTTAATAGACAACGTAACCTTCGAACATGATAAAAATAGATTAAAGCAGATGTATGTGCGGAATATTTGGAATTATTGCTACTAGCAATGAATTAAAAAAAAACAAGAAAAAAATCACTGAAATAATTAGGTTTCTTGGAATAAGGAGCCAAAGTCGTGGTAAAGATTCATCAGGTTTATGCTACTATGATCAATCCAATGATGAGATTAATATTTTCAAAGGTCCGATAGCATCAAAGTATTTATTTAATAATAAGAATTTAAAATCTGGTTTGGATATTGGATTATCAAAACCTGAAAGAACTTCATATGTTTTTGGACATTCTAGGCTGGTAACAAATGGAACTCAATTAGATGATAATAATAATCAGCCGCTAATTGTGGACAAAATAATTGGGGTTCACAACGGGATCGTAGTAAATGTGGATGAACTCTGGAACAAAAATACTAGATTGAAAAGAAAAAATGATATTGATTCAGAAGTCATTTTTGCACTAATAAAAAATAGAATAATTAATGATTCTCTAACTTTGGAGTCTGCGGTTTCTAAGACGATGAATGAAATCACGGGTACAGCTGCAATTGCTTTTGTTGATATCACTAAAAATAAATTTGTACTAGCCACAAATAATGGTTCATTGTATACTATAAAAAAAAATGATGAATCAATAATTTTTGCATCAGAAAGGGTTATACTTAATCAATTAAAACATAAGTTGAATTTGAAATATTCGGACGTTAATCCTTTGCATTCTGGCTACGGTATTTCCATCAGCCTAGACGATCTTGTAATATCATCATTTTCATTTAATGATAAACTTTTGCTTAGCTCAAATAAAGATCCTAAACCAGTTGTCAGGATCAATTCTAAAAATATAAATAGTCATAAAAAGCAATTGTCTGTTGTAAAAGATCTAAACTCAATACATATTTCTGATGTTTCAAATTATGAAAAAAAATTATTAGAATATCCAATAGACATTATAAAAAAATTAAAAAGATGTACTAGATGCATATTGCCGGAGACATTCCCATTTATTTATTATGATTTAAATGGTGTTTGTAATTATTGTAATAACCACGTTCTTACAACTAAACCAAAATCAAAAGAAAAACTATTGAGATTGGTTCAGCCATATCGAAAACTAGATGGTTCACATGACGTACTACTGCCGCTAAGTGGGGGTCGAGATAGTTGTTATTTGGTTCATTTTGTAAAAAATGAACTTGAACTTAACCCTATAACATTTACCTATGACTGGGGCATGGTAACCGATTTGGCTAGAAGAAATATAGCCAGAGTTTGCGGCAAGCTTGGAATTGAAAACATTATTGTAGCTGCGGATATACATTGGAAAAGAAAGAACATAAACAAAAATATTGTTGCATGGCTAAAAAATCCAAGTCTAGGGATGATCCCATTATTTATGGCAGGTGATAAATACTTTTTTTACTATGCGCATAAGATAAAAAAACAACTTGGTATAGATCTAGAAATTTGGGGAGTTAACCAATTAGAGAATACAGACTTTAAAGTTGGGTTTTCAGGTATAAGTCCTAACCATAATAAAGAGCACATTTATTCATTATCCTTTCTTCGAAAGCTGAGACTGATGTTATTTGTTGCAAAAAATATTTTTATAAATCCAAATTATATAAACCAATCTTTACTAGATACCATAGGTTCTATTTATTCAAGATACTACACGCCTAAAAATCATTACTATCATTTATTTGACTATATTAAATGGGATGAGGACTTAGTTAATAACATAATCATTGAAGAATATGAATGGGAGAAATCCGTTGATACGATATCTACTTGGCGAATTGGCGATGGTACTGCAAGTTTTTATAACTACATATATACCTTAGTTGCAGGCTTTAGCGAGCATGATACGTTCCGGAGCAATCAAATCAGAGATGGTTTGATTGAAAGGAATTTTGCTTTAAAGATGGTATATCAGGAAAACATCCCCCGCTATAATTCAATAAAATGGTATTTGGAGATTACTGGTTTAGATTTTAAACAAGTAATAAAAAAAATAAATAAAATGAAGCGCCTAACAGATGGATTGTAGATTAGGTATAAAACTTATTTGCATAGTAATCTGTTGTGTAAATGTTTGTTTATCAAAAGGTAATATTGATACAATGTCCTTCTTAGATAAAATTTCAGTTGTTTCATTTTCCAATGGAGTTCAGATATCTGGTATTAAGCCAGAAGATTTTGTTGCTTCTAATGTATCACCAATTTTTTCAGTTAACACAGTTTATGACCTGACAAAAGCTTTATCTATTCAATTGGGATTTAAGGGCTTTTACTTTTTACTAATTTCTGATGACCATAGGCATTACTACAATTTTTTGTACCTTAATTTGGGATATAAACTGAATAATATTATTCGCAATAAAACAATAAGCGCAAGCAAAATGAGAATTACCTCATACACGGGATGCGGATACTTTTATAATTATTACTATGATAGACCAAATATTTGTTTGAATCTTGGGTTAAATAGTAGCTTACCAATAAATGATAATTATGGAATTATTATTGATATTTCTTCAATTATCGGTTGGGATATCTATCAAGGGAATGAAGATATTTTACCGAGTGTGGCTCTTGGTATTAATTATAAAATTTAATTTGATTCGTTATAAGGTAATAGCTTGTTCATATATATTAATACTCATTCTACTAGGAAAGTATTTAACTCTCAAACGAGCTTATTAATATGAGAAATATAATTTTTAATCTTTTATTAAATGGTTTGTTATATTATTCGGTTTTTTTTATAAAAACCAATTCCTACCATCTATTCGGTTCATACAAGGTCTTATTTATACCTTATTTAATTATATCATGTGTATTTAATCTATATTTCAGGCCAAAGAGGTACACGCTAAAAGAAAGAAGTCAACTAGCTCTGTATCAATTCATTTTCAGTCTTTTGAGCGTTAGTCTTATTATATTATTCAATGGAATTACAGAAATAAGTCGGCATTTTGTAATCGTCTTAATTATGGTTTCGGTTTCTATTCGATGGCTAACAGACCTTCCCTATCAATTAGCGAATAGTAACTTGAAGGTACAAGAGATTAGTTTTTCAAAACTCAGTGTAAAAAGGATATTATTTAGCTCTGTAATATTGTCCTTGTCTTTATTTTCCACTATCTATTTAACTACTGGAAGAACCATACATCATCCAAAATTAGAGCAGGTGATATTACTACTGCTTGCAATTTGGTGGCTCACAGGGTTTATATCTGGTAAGTTCAAGTCAGTAAGGAATAAGAATATCTACTATAGTATTGGGCCAGTTATTAAATCAAATTTATTTTTTTTACTATGTTTATCCGCTAGTTATTATTTTTTCCAACTTGATAATTTTGGGCGGCAGATAATATTTGGAACTATTATCATCTTCTCTTTTATTGAAATTACTGTATTTTTACTTTATTTTATGAAAAATTCGTCACTTAAGCCATCAGTAAATTTTAGACCATTAATATACTTAAATGATCAGCAAGCAGAAAAATCTGAAAATAAATTAAAAGTAAATAAGAAAATTTGTAGATGTCTCTATAATGGTAACCAATTTGGTAATAACGACTTAAATGATTTTGTTAATAAATATTTTCAATGTAACAATGAAAATTGCTCCCCCAATTGTCTATTATTTTTGAGCACGAAGAAGACTGAAAATTTTCAGCATATAAATGATTCTTCACAACAATTAATTATTAATTTAGAATCGATTAATAATATGTTATCTATTAACAGAATTTTCCTGACAATGCGAAAAAAGTTAAAATCAGATGGAATGCTTGTTGGTTCTTTCTCACCGTTAGAGGAGGACTACAATAGATTAAGAAGTAAAATGCCTAAATTTTTATATACTTTGATTTCACCACTTCATTTTCTGATTTTTAGGATTATTCCTAAAATGCCTGTACTAGGTACTATTTATGATTTTTTGACTCAAGGAAGAAATAGGCTGCTATCAAAAGCAGAAGTTTATGGAAGACTTAGTTACTGTGGTTATCAGTTGTTAGACACCTTGCTTCATAATCATAGAATTTATTTTATAGCAGATATAAAAAAAGAAATTTCTGATGAGCTCTCGCCGTCATACGGTCCGATAGTAAAGTTAAAGCGTATGGGCTTAGATGGGAGGATAATTAGTATATACAAGTTTAGAACCATGCATCCTTATAGTGAATTCATCCAGAAAGATATTTTCATGAGTAATCAATTAAATATTACCGGTAAGATCAACAATGATTTTAGAATTACCACGTGGGGAAAGGTTTTAAGAAAATTATGGATTGATGAATTTCCTCAAATTTACAATTGGTTAAGGGGTGATTTATCTCTAGTTGGTGTTAGAGCATTAAGTTTACACTATTTTTCATTATATCCTAGAAAACTTCAAGTATTAAGGACCAAACTAAAACCGGGTCTTATTCCACCATATTATGCAGATATGCCTAAAAATTTTAATCAGATAGTTGATAGTGAAATGATATACCTTGAAAAAAAGATTAAGAGGGCATTTTTTACAGATCTTGAATATTTTCTTAAAGCCTTAAACAACATCATATTTAAGGGAGCAAGAAGTCAATAGTTTTGGAAGATATTTCACTTTAGTTTTGTAATAATTATACGTTTTATTATTAAAAAGGCATCTATAAATCTTAATTTTTTTCCTTCTTTTTTGCTTCTTCTTTTATAGGGGACTTGGATTGAATTTATATTCTTAAACTTTTTTGTAAGAATTGCAGTGATCTCAACATCAATATCGAAACCATTTGAACTGAAATCCAAAAGACCTAAATCCTTTTTGTAAAATGCTTTTGCGCAACAAAGAGAATCTTTGTGTTTTGATTGATAAATAAAGTTAAATAATCTGGTTAATAAATAATTGCCATAATCCCAAAATGACTTAAGTTGATTGTAATCTTCATATCTGTATCCCAAAATACAGCTGATATTTTTCTCCTTATTTAAGATGGCTAGTTTATCAATTATTTTAGGATGAATTTCCATGTCGCTGTCAAGAATAATTATCGGATCGTTCGAGGCGCAAGCTAATCCTGCTCTGATTGCAACACCTTTACCAAAATTACTTTTTAAAGTAATTAATTTAATAAATGAAGTACTTTCAAGAATCTTTAGACTACCATCATTACTTCCATCATCTACGATTATTATTTCATTTGAGTCATAATATTTTAATGCATCAATTAAAATTGGCAGGTTATTGATTTCATTATAGACTGGTATTATTATACTATAAATCATAAGCCTATTAAAAAAAAAGGCGACTTTTTAAAGTCGCCTTTTTTTGTTTAGTTTCTAATTTTCTTACAAATTGAAATCTAATCGAAAAGCTAATCCGCCCCAATACGTTCCACTACCATCAGGGGCAGCGGCGCCAATTCCTTCTTTTAATTTGGTGCTTAAAAATCCTTCGGCACCTATAAGTAAATTAAAAGGTAAATTAACGTTTTTCATTATTCTTTCAAGTGAAACTCCAGCAAAACCGCGTGCACCCATCGCATCGCCAACCAAACCTATATGACCCTCTGTAAAAAGTGCCTGTGCTAAAGTTAGGTTACCTCCGAGACCAACAGCTAATGGTGTGAAAGTTTCACCGGTATTGTGCTTTGCAGGATATGCTCCCACAGTCGCACTGAGTCCGAACCTAAGACCACCTATATCAAACCCCCAAGGAGTTGTGATAACCAAACTACCGCCAGCAGGTATATTTTCAAAAAACTTTCCCTGAATAAACCCAAAACTACCTGATAACCCTATATTGTAACCTGAAGATTCTTTCGCATCTAATTCTTCAATGGTGTCAGAATCATCAGTTGTTTCTAAGCGATCAGATGCCTTTTCACTATCTTCATTTGTTTCGGTTTCTTGAGATTTATCATCTTCATATTCTAAGCCCAATTCAGCAGCCATTTTTCGTTTTGCTTCTTCAGCTGCTCTAGCTGCGGCCGCATCCAATTCAGCTTCTTCAGCTGCTTTTTGTTCTGCAATCTTTCTTGCTTCATCCTCTTCTTTCTTACGTTTTGCTTCTTCTCTAGCTTCAGCTGCTGCCTTTTGTGCTGCCTGCTCTATAGCTGCTTCAGTAGCTGCGGCCGCTTCAGCAGCTGCTTTTTCTGCAGCTTCTTTTGCCTGCCTAGCTTTCTCAATAGCATCTGTGTCAGTTTGCGCAGCAATAACCGAAAAGGTTAGTGGCAAGGCGATAAACAACTTAAATAATGTCGATTTTTTCATAGTAATACCTCTGTTCAAATTCGCATAAAATAAAAATGTGCTTATGAAATTATTGTCTAATTGGTCCCGATACAAGTCTTATGTGAATATGTCTAAATATATTAAAAATGAAGTTTTTTTATAAAAATTATATATTGATATATTGTAGTCTGCTATGAAAGAAAAAACTTTACGATCAAATTGTGTATTTAAAGGATCTTTTTTGGATGTTAGGAAGGATGAAGTGATATTTCCAAGCGGTGGTAAAAGTACGAGAGAGTGGATAAATCACCCTGGAGCAGTATGCTGCATACCGGTCTTAGATAATGGTGACATATGCCTAATAAAGCAGTATCGTTATGCCATAAGGAAATATGTCATTGAGCTACCAGCCGGCAAGTTAGAGATTGGAGAA
>MDTD01135642.1_pt1 | contig 10021 bp, 11 predicted proteins | sample 811221 | NCBI WGS metagenome assembly MDTD01 (sample SAMN05326646, study PRJNA326480) | marine metagenome | isolation source: seawater | place: Pacific Ocean: South West | collected 2011
CTCAACTAGATCTTTCATTCCACTTGAACCCCAATCACAATGATCATCTCTCATGTAAATACCTCTGCTATTATGTCTAGCCATATCTTCATGTTTTATGATTTGAGTCTCATTTTCACTTCTTTTTAATTTTTCTTCCATGAGTTTTTTATAATTTACAAGATTTACAAAATCTATAAAAAACGTTAGTTTTACTTGTAAATTTAGTTTATTTTTTGTAAATTAAAATTTACAAAATTTACAAAATATGCAAATCAACAAGCAAATTGGCTTTAAAATAAAAGTTTTTAGAAAAAAACTTGGTCTTCAAGCAAATAAATTAGCTGAGCAGCTATCTATATCCCCCAGTTATTTAAATCTAATTGAAAGTGGAAAAAGGAGTATTGATGGGGAACTTTTACTGAAAATTTGTGAAGAATTGAGAATTGAATTAGCTGACTTAAAAAGTGAAAAGGAGATAGATTTAACAAATTCAAAACTTGCAATATCAAAATTTTCCAAAGGTAAAAATATTGATAAATTAGATTTAAAAATTGGACCAAAAATAAAAGCATTTAGAAGACAACTTGGGCTACAAGCAAATAGGTTTGCTGATCAACTAAATATTTCTCCAAGCTATCTAAATTTGATTGAGAGCAATAAAAGGAAAATTGACGGAGATTTATTAATTAAAATAAGTAAAGAATTAAGAGTTGATTTATCAGATCTTACGAGTAAAAGCGACTTAAATTTAGAAAATGACATTTCAGCCCTTTTAGATGATCAACTATTCGAAGATCTTGATATTCTTGGCCCTGAAGTTAAAGATTTAGTAAACACTAATCCCAAAATTGCTAAAGCATTAATTAAACTGGGGGATAATTTCAAACAAAAGGATCACGAGATAATAAATAGAGTTGAAAATATCTCAGGTAAAATAATAGATAATAGAAAAACATCATTTCCAGGAGAAGTTATATCTGATTTTTTACAAGAAAATAAAAATTATTTTCCAGAATTAGAAGTATTTGCAAATTCAGTTTTTGAAAAAGTTCAAAAAAATAATAGAACCAGATATACGGCATTATGTGATTTTCTTAAAAAAGAATATTCTATTGATGTCGTAGATGTTATTCCTGAGGAAAAAAAACCTTTTTCTAAAGTTTTTAATAAAGATAAAAAAAAACTATTGTTAAGTGATTATAACTCTTTAGAAACAAAAAAATTACATGCAGCAGCACAAATAGCACAAGAAGGTGCAATAGAAATTATAAATATTTATTTATCGAAATTTAAATTTCCATCAGAGGAGTCAAGAAGATTAACTCAAGTTGCTTTGTTAAATTATTGTGGTGCAGCAATTTTAATGCCTTATAAGCTTTTTCATACCGAGTGTAAAAAATTAAAATACGACCTACAACTATTACAAAATACCTTTGCCACATCATTTGAGCAAGTGGCTCATAGAGTAACTTGTTTACAAGACTCCAAATTACCAGGAATACCTTTTCATTTTTTAAGAGTTGATATGGCTGGAAATATATCAAAAAGATTTTCACTTTCGGGTATAGAAATTCCAAGATATGGAGGTGCGTGTCCAAGATGGAATGTATACTCTGCATTTACTAGACCTGGCGTAATTCAAGCAGCAGTAAGTAAAATGACAAATGGTGAGAAATATGTATGTATTGCAAAAACAGTTGAAAAAGGCGTGGGAAGATATGGCCAATCTAAGAGCATCCTCTCTATTGGTTTAGGTTGTGAAGCAAAATATGCAAAAGAATTTGTATATACTGAAAATTTAGATATTACTGATAAAAAAACAGAAATTCCTATAGGTGTTTCTTGCAGAACTTGTGATAGATTAGATTGTTCTCAAAGAGCTTTTCCACCATTACATAAAAAGTTCGATGTAGATATAAACACAAGAGGTGTTTCAGTTTATGTTAGTGATAGTAATTCTTAAAAATGATTAAATATATTCTACCAGCAATAATTATTTTTTTAGTAATCTTATTTTGGGAAAAAATAGTTAAATTTTTTGAGAAGAAGTTCAATATCAAATTAAATTATATTATTGTAATTTTACTAGCTGTATCAATTACAATTATCATTACTTTACTCAATTTATAAAAATTATATTAAAAAATTATTTAAGAATTTAAAGAAAAGCAAAATATATATTTTAATTAGAATCTTCTATAACTTCAAATTTAAATTAACTTTTTTTATTTTTACTATCAATACCAAGCTTTTTGCTATGTCTTAATCTCATGACTACAATTGCTACCGCAATTAATAATATTGCTACAGATTCATAAACTAACGCTGAAGGATCCATTTCTTTTCCTTGAAGAATGATGAATCTCGATAGAGCGGTAATAGCAATTAACAAGGGCAAAGTAATTCTGATAGATTGCTCATCCCAAAAAACTCTTACCATTGCCATTACTTCTAGGTAAAGAAACATTAATAATAAGTCAGCTAAAGTAACAGATTTTGTTTGATACATATTTATTATTTCAATAAATACAGCAATAATTGTACTTATCAAAATTATTACTAATAAACCAAGCTGTAAATTTTTAATTATATCTTTCATTTTAATTTTTCTTTTGAGTAAATGGTAACCATTTTTCCTCTGGAGATTTATCTGGTCCACCATATTTTATATCATAAGAATTACTAGAGTTTAATACTTCAATTCCTTTTGAAAATATAAACATAAATACAATCACAAAAAAAATTGACATTATCTTAAAGGGATCAAAATTTTTTGTTTTAAAAACACTTGCAGATTTTTCTTCAGCTCTATGGAATTGTTTAAATGTCATATAAACAGCAAAAATTAATCCAATGTGCGCTATATATAAACCCGCCCAACCAAAAACAAAAGTTGTATAAGAAAAGACATAAAGACTAAACACAGTTGTCCATATAAAACTCAATACCAATAAAATTTGTAATCTTACAGATTTCGGAAGTGCTCTTAAATCATTTTTACTGTCATCAAAAAGTATATTGGCACTCTCTCTCATCCAATTTTTAAAACTGCTCATTAAATTATAATAACAAACTTGAGAACAATTGGTATATTAAATCAATATTTTGTATATCTATGCGACATTAGCAAAGCTTTAGAGATTACTAATTATTAGTAAATTGAAGGATATTCAAATAATCTAAATTTAATGGTTTTTAATAAAAACAAAAAATTTAAATCTAGAATTAAAGCAAGAATCAGAAAAAATCGCCAAATCATTAATAAAAATATTGATAATTTTTTTGATTGGATTAAGGGTGCAGAATTAGTTGAGTTAAAATCATGTAATACTTCCGAGGATCCTGTAAGACCTTACTTAGATAATGAATTTAGAACAAGTTTTGGCAGAAAAATTTTTGGAGTAAAATATAAAAGAGAAATACATGCAGTAATGTGTTTTGCATACACAAACGAAATCCCTAAAAATGTGGAAGAATTAGATAAATTTTCTCATGATGCTTTTTTGCAAAGTGCAATGAGAGATCAAAACGTTGGTCAAATTGCTATTGCATATACGGTGTGGTCAAAAAAAAAAGGTGGTGGAAAACTAATAGTTAAGGAAGTTTTTAAAAAAATTAAAAAATCTAACCATTTAAATAGGTTAGTTACTTTGTCTCCTTTGACAAAAATGGCCACTAAATTCCACTCAAAAAATGGCGCTAAATTATTACAAATAAATGAAGATACTCAAAATTTTGAATATAAAGTGATTTGATTATGAAATTTTATAAAATAAATGTTTTATTTTTTTGTACATTTTTCTTTTTTCACTATTCTAACTCTATGGCAAATGAAGAAGCAAAATATGAAATTATTATTAAAAATGAAATTTATGAGATAAGAAAATATTCAACACGACTAGCAATTGAGTCAATTACGTCTGGTCAAAAAAGTAATTTTAGAACCTTATTTAATTATATATCTGGCAAAAATGATACTAATGAGAAGATTGAGATGACAGTACCAGTTACTCAAGTTGAAAAAAACGGAAATATGAGTATGCAATTTTATTTACCCTCAAAATTTAACTCAAATAATGTTCCCAAACCCACTGACAAAAATGTTAAGATTATCACTATAGAAGGTGGCTATTATGGTGTCTTAAAATTTTCTGGTAGAGCTTCAGACGATAATTTTACTAAACATCAAAAAATTTTACAAAAAGAGCTAGAAAAAAAAAATATTTCAATCTTAAGTCCGCCTATTCGAGCAACTTACAATAGCCCATTCACTCTTCCAATAAACAGAAGAAATGAAGCAATGTTTAAAATTAAATTTTAAAAAGTTCTTAATGAAATATTTTTATTTTTTTTTGATTTCAATTTTTGCTATTAATTGTGTATCACTATCTATGGAAAAAAAACCTTACCACCATAAAAGTAATGGTACATTTAGAAATCCCCAGGGTTCCCCAGAAAGAGATTTAAATTTTAAATGGTCTTATAAAATATTTAATAAAGAAAAAAAAAAACTTGATATGACAGTACCAAAAAATCATATTATTAATAAAGATCAAGTAATCGCTAATCTAGAATTTTTAAAAAACGACAATTATATTGGATGGATTGGTCATGCTACTTTTTTGATAAAATTAGGAAATACCACAATAATCACTGATCCAGTTTTTTCAAAAAATGCAGGTCCTTTAATATTTGGTCCTAAAAGGTTTACAGATCCAGCATTAAACCTAAATGAATTACCACCTATAAATTTGTTTTTGTTAACACATAATCATTATGATCATCAAGACATGTCTACCATTAGAAGATTTCCTTACAAGAAAGCAAAAGTTTTAGTTCCATTAAAATTAGGAAAATATTTCAAAAAATATGGCTATAAAGATATTAATGAAATGGATTGGTATCAGGAAATTTTGATAAACAAAGATTTAAAAATCACATTTTTACCAGCTGTGCATTGGTCAAAAAGAAGTCTAACAGATACTAATAAAACTTTATGGGGAAGTTTTTTAATAGAATATAAAGCAAAAAAAATTTTATTTGCATGTGATACTGGTGTTGGAGATATTTATAAAAAAATAGGAGATCAATACGGACCTATAGATTTAACAATAATAAATATCGGAGCATACAATTTTTATCCAATTATGCCTTACAAGGATCGTTCAACATTTCATACAAATCCTGAGGAAGCATTGAAATTATCAAGAGATTTAAAAAGTAAAAAAGTTTTAGGAATGCATTGGGGCACGTTTGTCCTATCCCTAGAGCCAATTATGGAGCCTCCAATAAGATTTAAAGAAAATGCTGATAAATATGGTTTTAATAATGAAGATGCTCTTATATTTAAAATTGGTGAGATAATTAGACTAGAGGATATCATATAATCATGAAAAAAATTTTTGTGGTTATCTTACTTCTTATAACCTCATTAAATTCCTATGCTAATGATCAAATGAAAGAACTAGATGAATTATTCATTGAATTAAAAAATGGTAGCGATCATCACTCTTCTAAAATTGAGGAGCAAATTTGGAATATTTGGACTAAACACCCAACAAATCAAAATTTAACCTTAAGATTAGAAGAAGGTTCAATATTGTTAAAAAATCAAGAGTTTTTAAAAGCAATGAATATTTTTTCTGAAATAATCAATCAAGATCCAAAATGGGCAGAGGCATGGAATAAAAGAGCTACAGTTTTGTATTTGATGGGTGATTATCAAGGTTCTCAAAATGATATAAATAAAGTTTTAGAACTAGAAAAAAGACATTTTGGTGCTTTGTCTGGTCAAGGGCTTGTGAATATAAAATTAGAAAATTATGAAAAAGCTATAGATAGTTACAAAAAAGCAAAGGAAATTTATCCAACGATGCAGTCGCCTAATATAATGATCAATTATATTCAGGAGCTGATCAAGCAACAATTAATTTAAAAAATTGATTGTAAGTGTTATTATTGACTAATCTTTAAATGCAAAAGCTAAAATATAATTGGAATTATCCAACAAATATGTGGGTTGGTGAGAATAGAATTAATGATTTAGTATTAGCTTGTAAATTTACAAATATATCAAAACCCTTACTGGTAACTGACAAAGGGCTTTTAAATTCAGAAATTCTTAAGAAAACTCTTAAAATATTAAAGGACAATAATTTATTTACAGTATTATTTTCAAAAGTAATAGGAAATCCAACTGGCTCTAATGTTAATGAAGGTATTAATATTTTTAAAAAAAATAAATGTAATGGCATCATAGCTTTTGGTGGAGGAAGTGCATTAGATGTGGGAAAAGCGATTGCTTTTATGGCTTATCAAAATTTACCCATATGGGAATTTGAAGATATTGGAGATAATTGGAAAAAGGCCAATTCAGATATAATATTACCCTCAATTGCTGTGCCAACTACTGCAGGCACAGGCTCTGAAACTGGTAGAGCGAGTGTAATATTGAATGAGGAAATAGGTGTAAAAAAGATTATTTTTCATCCTAAATTATTACCCTCTATAGTAATTCTTGACCCGTTATTAACATTAAATTTACCTGCAGATATTACAGCAGCTACAGGTATGGATGCTCTAGCTCATAATCTGGAGGCGTATTGTGCACCTGGTTACCATCCAATGGCCGATGGAATAGCATTAGAAGGAATAAGATTGATTTATAAATGGCTGGTAGAAGCAGTAAATAACGGATCAAATAAAGAGGCAAGAATGAATATGATGGCAGCAGCTAGTATGGGTTCGACTGCATTTCAAAAAGGCTTAGGGGCCATTCATTCTTTAAGTCATCCAATTAATGCAATAAATAATATTCATCACGGTTTATCTAATGCAATTTTTATGCCTTATGTTTTGACTTTTAATAAAAGTAAAATTGAAAAAAAGATAGTTAAAATTTGTAATTATTTAGAATTTGAGGATAAATCTTTTGTAAGTTTTATTGATTGGGTTATGGATTTAAGAAAAAAATTGAATATTCCACATAGTTTATCTCAATTAATTAAAGAAAACGATCTAAAATTAGATCTTTTATCAAAAATGGCTTTTGAGGATCCTTCAACAGCTAGTAATCCGAAAAAATTGACTAAAGAAGATATGAAACTAATGTATCAACACAGCATGTCTGGTAAACTTTTTTGACAAATGCAAAATTTAAATATTCTTGTTGTTGAAGGAAATTTAAAAGAAGAAAATAAAGAATTTTCAAAAGTTGGTATAAAAACCCATACCGAAAGTTTAAAAGAAAGTCTTAGTATTTTTACAAAAAAAATTTCATATGAAGTTGTGAATCCATCTTCAGATTATAATATAGCTCCAATTATTGAAAAACTTGAAAATTTTGATGGTCTTATTTGGGGTGGAAGTAGTTTAAACATTTATAATAATACTCCTGAAATAAAAAAACAAATTGAATTTATGAAAGAGTGTCAAAAAAAAGTAAAAAATATATTAGCAATTTGCTGGGGGATGCAGGTCGCTGTTACAGCTGCTGGAGGTGAAGTTAAAAAAGCAAAAAATTCTCATGTAGGTATTGCAAACGATATCGTTATAAATAAAGATGGATTAAATCATTCGCTTTATAAAAATAAGAAAAGTAATTTTAATTCACCAGCTTTTAATTTTGATGAAGTTACAAATCTGCCAAATAAAGCAACATGTTTAGCTTCAAATATTAATAATAAAATACAGAGTTTGTATTTTGAAACACCAAGTTCAAAGATTTATGGGCTTCAATACCATCCTGAGATTACTTATGAAAAAATGATAAACCTGATAAAATTTAGAAAAGATAGATTAATTGAAAAAAGAAATGTCTTTAAAAACGAGGAAGAGATTAAAAATCATATTTCATTTATAGAGCATGAAATAATTAGATCTGATAAATATCAAAGAATGTTAGAATTAAAGAATTGGTTAGATTTTATTAGGAAATAAAAATTTTTAATCAGTTCTTTTTAAGTTATACTTTTCATTATGTGTGGCAGATATGTAATTACTAAACCAGTGTCTAAAACTGAGAAAATAGTTAAATCAGCAATTCAAATAAGTCATATGGATAATTACAATGCCCATCCTCGCCAAAAATTACCAGTAATTAAAAAATATAAAAATGGAAATACTCTAGAAAACCTAACATGGGGCCTCTTACCAAATTGGGCGAAAGATAAAGATAAAAAATTTAAAGCTTTAATAAATGCAAGACTTGAAACAATTGATGAAAAAGTCACATTTAAGAAGCTTATTAAAGATTTTAGATGTGTTGCAGTAGCAGATGGTTTTTATGAATGGAAAAGAGAAATGAAAGACAAAACACCTTACTACTTTACTAGAGAGGACAAAAAACCAATTTTTTTTGCTGGAATATATGAAATTGATCAGTTTTGTCTTATCACTGAGAAAGCTTCAGAAAATATTCAGGAAATTCATCATCGTCAACCAGTAATCCTAAATCAAATAGATGTGAATCGATATTTAAATCTAGAATTATCAGGGTCAAATTTTTTAAAAAATTGTAAAAAACCTAATCTAAATTTTTACAGAATATCAAAAGATGTTAATAAACCATCGAACAATACTGTTTCTTTAATTCAAAATATAGACAATTAGATGGTTGAGTAAATAATTAATTCTATTAATATAAATTGTATGCTTTCATATATAGTACCTTTTATTGTTCTTATTTTAATAGTCGTATTTATTCATGAATACGGACACTATTATTTTGCTAAAAAATATGGGGTCGGTGTAACTGATTTTTCAATAGGTTTTGGTCAAGAAATATTTGGCTGGAATGATAAGTATGGAACTAGATGGAAAATTTGTTGGATACCTTTAGGTGGTTATGTAAAATTTTTTGGTGACCGTAATGTATATTCTCAAACAGACCACAAAGAAATTTTAGAAAAATATACTGAAGAAGAACAAAAAAAATTATTTACTCTTAAACCTTTATATCAAAGATCTTTAATCGTTTTTGGCGGACCTTTAGCTAATTTTTTGTTGGCATTCATAATTTTTTTTTCAATTTATACTTTTATTGGTAAAGATTTTACACCAGCTGTAATTAATGAAGTTCAGAAAGATAGCCCTGCAATGGTTGGAGGTTTAAAACAAGAAGATATTATTCTTGAAATTGATGGAAATAAAGTTGAAAGCATAATGGATGTTTCAAAATATATTACTATGTCTACTGCTGAATTTATCGATTTTAAAGTAAAGCGCTCTTATGATGAAATTTTACTTAAAGTTAAACCAAAGATGATTAAAGGAGAAGATAATCTTGGAAACTCAGTTAATAGAAGAATAGTTGGTATTAAATTAGGTGCATATAACAATCAAATTAATCATGTCAAATTAGGTCCTGCTCAAGCCATACTACATGCAATAAATGAGGTTTATTATGTTAGCGTAACAAGTCTAAAATATATTGGTAGCATGATAATTGGAAAAGCAGACACCTCACAACTTGGTGGACCAATTAGAATTGCTAAAATTTCAGGTCAAGTTGCAGATATAGGTTTATTAGCTTTCATTAGTATGATGGCTTACATTTCTATAAGTCTTGGTTTGATAAATTTATTCCCAATACCAATGTTAGACGGAGGTCACTTAATGTTTTATGCGTTCGAGAAAGTTCTTGGTCGGCCTTTATCTCAAAAAACACAAGAAGGTTTTTTTCGAATCGGTTTGTTTCTGTTGATATCTCTAATGTTTTTTACAACATTTAATGACTTAAAAGATCTTGGTTTGTTTCAGTAAAACAAAACGTAATTTTTAAAAAAACCAATAAAATCAACATTTATTTAATATTTTACAATATATTGTGTGCATAATTAAACAACCTACTAAAAAAAAGCTTGATTTATATAGCTTATTTTGAAAAATAGATTTAACCAATAAACCGGAGCTAAAATGAACAAAAAACAACTCATCGTTAAGCTTTCAGGAGCTTTAAACTTAAGTAAAGCTGATGCTGAAAGAACTTTCGATACTATTACCAACACTATTTTGGATGCTTTAAAAGGAGATGATTCAG
>MDTD01113086.1_pt1 | contig 10020 bp, 9 predicted proteins | sample 811221 | NCBI WGS metagenome assembly MDTD01 (sample SAMN05326646, study PRJNA326480) | marine metagenome | isolation source: seawater | place: Pacific Ocean: South West | collected 2011
CATTGTATCTAGGTATCTTAAAATAATTGCATTTTTTTGCTTGTCTAGTACTGCTGCAGCTTCAGCTAATTTAATGGACGCATCAAGTTCCCCTTCTGCTGAAATGACTTTGGCCCTTTTATCCCTTTCTGCCTGAGCTTGTTTTGCCATTGCACTTTGCATTTCCATTGGTAGGTCAATTGCCTTGACCTCAACGGATGAAACTTTAACTCCCCACGGTTCTGTCTGCTCATCCAATATATTTTGAAGCTTTACGTTAATCTGGTCTCTCTGAGAGAGGATTTGATCTAGTTCAAATTGGCCGATCACAGACCGAAGTGTTGTCTGAGAAATTTGTCCCGTAGCGACCAGGTAGTCCTCTACTGCTATGGTTGCTTTTTCAGCATCATTAACTCTGAAATATACGACACCATTTACCTTAAGAGTAACATTATCTCTTGTGATGATATCTTGAGATGGAATATCCATGGTAACCGTTCTGAGGTCAACTCTAGTCATGGTTTCAATTCCAGGTATGAGGATAATAAGCCCAGGCCCTCTGATACCGGTAAAGCGACCAAGTCTAAAAACCACAGCTCTTTCATATTCTTTAAGAATTTTGAGCGTGTTGAAGAGCAAAATAATAAGGATAATGAAACCAACCATAAAACCTAAACCCATAGCCTTTTTCTCCTTGAAAATTTTCTACCACCAAAAATTTATTCAATAGTCAGTAGCAGTTTATCTTGTTTTTTTATTTCACATTGATCTTCTTTATTAAAACGCTTGGAAGATTGAGCCTTCCAAAACTCACCGCCTACTTTTACTTGATAAAGATAGACATTTTCTTCTTCAGACTCAATAATATCGACTATAAAACCTTTTTTGCCAAGAGGACTATTGTAGTCGTCGGCACTTCCGGTCTTCCGATTTTTCCAGTCGCGAGCTAAGTAATATCCCAAGATACCAACGAAAATACCTATAGAGGCCACTGCTGAAAAGATGAGTGAGTAACTCATCTGAAGGTAAGCTTCATCGGTTCTATAAAGGAATAAACTTCCTGCTGTAAGGGCCAAAAGTCCTGCTAGTGTCAAAAGCCCATAGCTAAGAACATAGGCTTCTAAAATAAAGAGCATGAAAGAGAGAAGGATAAGACCTAAAGCTCCAAAATTGAGAGGGAGTATCTGAAAACCGATCCCTGCGAGAAGTAAACAGAAGGCCCCGATAGAACCCGCAATGAGACCTCCTGGTGACTGAATTTCAAGATAAATGAGAGCAGCTCCAATAAGGAAAAGGATATAGGCCATAGAAGGGTTAGCAAGGGTATCGAGAAGTTTTTGACCCAGGTCCATCTGAAAGAATTTTACCGTTGGGCTATTTACTTGAATGGTATAACGCTTACCTTTAAGAGTTATTTCCTTACCTTCAAGGTCATCGTAAATATCCGAGATGCCATTTGCGATACCGTCAATAATATTTTTTTCTTTAGCGTCAGCTGCATTGAAGGAAGAGGCTTCTTTAACCATATTGGCGAACATTTTTTTATTTCTTCCCCGTGCTTCCGAAAGAGATTCAACTAGAGAGACTAATGAGTTAATTGCCTTTTTCCTAGCATCCTTTGCTTTAATATCCCCACTCATTTCTATAGGAGTTGCAGCTCCAATACTTGTTCCTTCTGCCATATAGAGAGCATGAGCACCTGAAGATATTATGGCTCCTGCACTTGTTGCACTCGCCCCACCTGGAGCAACCCAGATTACAACTGGGACCTCGTCACTTCCTATCAATGTTAGGATTTGCTGAGTTGTCGAAACAAGTCCCCCGGGAGTATTCATTTTAATTAAAAGGAGGTTGTAGTTTTCCTCCTTCACCTTCTTATAGGCCATAGAAAGGTAATTGAAGGTCGCTGGGTTGATTGAAGAGTTTATCTCAATTTTAAGAATTTGTTTTACATTCCAAACTTGTAATTTGGACTCTTTTTCTTGTATATTGTTCGTTTGGGCTGAAACTATGTTTAAGAAGAAAAAAAGAGAGAGAAAGCTTGAGAGTAAATGCTTAGGTAAATTATTAAATAAAGTTTTCATAGGAATCCTGGCTCGACTTTGGAGGTTACTCTTGGAGAGGTCTTTTTTTCCAAAATTTAAAATTTTTCTTTGTCAAATAATCAATCCTCTTAAAGATGACAAATGTCAGTGGATAGACGGTGGAGCTGTAGTCTTGTTGCGGACACAAAAATTGTCCCTAAGTGGGGCTCCCTCTTACGTCTTCCATGATAAGGGACAAGAAAAGGATATTCTAAGAAAATATGGAAGTAAACGGTCCTTGGAAATAATTGATCGAAAATCCTTTACTCTTTTGCCCAGCTTTTTTGATCTGCATTTTCACTGGGTTCAAGATGAAGTAAGACTCATGCCAAAAAAGTCATTGCTCGAGTGGCTTTCAAAACATACCTGGCCTTATGAAGCCAAATTTAAGTCAAAATATTTTAGTTTAAGAAAAGCAAAAGGTTTTTCCAAAGAGCTATTAAAGGTGGGGACTTTAGGAGGTGCCTGTTACGGTTCTCTTCATGGTCATAGTGTTGACCATGGTATTGAGTTTTTTGAAGGAGACTTTGTCCTAGGAAATGTCATCATGACAATGAATTCTCCGGATTACTTAACTCAGTCTAAAGAGAACGCTTTAGACCTAATTAGGGAGAAGGCGAAAATTTTTAAAAGTAAGTATGCGCTTACACCTCGGTTTGCACCTACAACTCATCCTGATGTCATGAAAAAAGGAGCTTTCTTTGCTAATAGGCATGGCTGCTTTATCCAAACCCATCTATCAGAAACGAAGCAAGAGATAGAATATGTTCTTTCTTTGTACCGTCAAATGGATGGATTTAACAAAGTAAAATCTTATACAGAAATATATCAAAAATGCGGAATCTTAGGGCCTAAAACTATAATGGGTCATGGAATTTATTTGAGTGAGAAAGAGTTGAAAATTCTTTCAAAAACAAAAGCTGCAATTGCCCATTGTCCAACTTCTAATGCGCCAGTTAAAGATAAGGGGCTTGGCTCGGGTCTTTTTGATTTTGAAAAAGCCGAAAAGGCAAAGATTAAATGGGCCCTTGGTTCTGATATTGGAGGAGGACCATTTCTTTCAATGTTTGATGTCATTAACTCTTTTGTTAAACAAAATAGAAAGAAAAAGGTTTGGGGGGCGACCTTCGTTAAAGGCTTGAACCGTTCAACTCTTGTACCGGCCAATATTTTAGGAATTGGCGAAAATACAGGAAATATTGAAGCGGGAAAATGGGCCAATTTTATTTTTGTTCCATCTCCTCCCAAGAAAAAAGGTGAAGATGTAGACTCTTTTCTGAAGAGGTTATGTTCTCCTAAGGGGCTTTCAAGGAATGATTACAAAGATTTAGTTGTTGAGACTTTTTTAAAAGGGCATTCTCGGTATAGCCATTTAAATTAAACACCTCCGTGTTAAGTTTCCTATGGGATTTCGAGCTCTAAAAAGAGTGGGCAGTGATCGGAGCCCATTGTGAGAGGTTGGTGATAACAGTTTTTTACCCATGGCCTAACTTCCTCTGTGATAAAAAAGTAGTCAATTCTCCAACCAATATTTCTTTCTCTGCAATCTCCGCGGTAGGTCCACCAAGTATAATGCCCTTCTTCATCAGGGTGAAGCTCTCTAAAAATATCTATATATCCTTTTTTAACAAATTCATCCATCCAGTCTCTTTCAATTGGGAGAAAGCCTGTTGTTTTAAGGTTGGTTTTAGGGTTTTTTAAATCGATAGCTTTATGAGCAGTATTAAAGTCTCCTAAAATAATAACTGGTTTTTTATGCTTTTTTCTTAGTTCAGTGGCTTTTTTTTCAACTAGTCTGCTGTACTCTAATTTAAACGGAACACGATTATGATCTCTCTGACCATTTGGAAAGTAACCATTTATGAGAAAAAAGGAATTAAAGTCAGCAATGAGAGTCCTTCCTTCTATATCAAATTTTTCATCGCCTATTCCTTCAGTTATTTTTGGCTCGGGAAGATCCTTCGAACATAAAAGTCCAACACCCGAATAGCCTTTTTTCTCTGCGCTTGAGTAAAAATTATAATAATGAGGGTTTTCTTTAATTTCTATTGGAACTTGGTTTTCTTGGCTTTTTGTTTCCTGAAGACAACAGATATCAGGTGATTCATTATTAAGCCACTCGATGAAACCTTTCTTTGTACAGGCCCTAATTCCATTAACGTTCCATGACGCAATTTTTAATTTTTTTAACTTCATTATTTAACCATTTTTACTTTTTGAGTGATAGTGGACTCTATTCGATTACAAACGGTTTTGAAAACATTTTTATTTGCTAAAAGCATCTTAAAAAACTGATGGTTATCAACTCAAGTGCTCCAAAAACTAATTTCAAACAATTATCAATTTTAGCTTAAACTTTTTTTGATTTACGCCGAAGTATCGATTGTAAGCTACTTTCAGGAAGGGTTGTGCTTTAGAAGCAGGATCTCATAAACCATGGAAGAGGCTTTTTAGTCGGGACACTGAATAGATTATTTTAACAAGGAGAAGGTTATCCGCTGTTTTAAAAGTATAGCTAAGTTAATAAAAGCAAAAAGACTGGCTCACCCAAAAGGTTATTCTCAATCTGAGCTCTCTCACCTTTTAGGCTACAAAAATGGTCAGTTTATAAGTAATGTTGAAAGAGGTTTATGTAATATACCCCTTAAGATGTTAAGAAGGGTATCAGAGGTTTTAGGTGTGCCAAAAGAGGATTTAAAGAAAGCTATTCTTGATGATCACGGAAAGACCTTGGAAAATTACCTAAACATAAGAAAAGTCTCAACAGAACAGGTTAGAAGCAGCGTTCAAGCTGAGAAGCATGAGGAAGTGAAAGAGATCAATACTTCAACGCCTTCTTTTCTGGGTCAACCCGAGCTCAAAAAGGGGGCCTACTAAGCTCTTCTTTTTTTACTATTTTGTATCTCAAGAAGAACTTTTCATTTTTAATGAGGGTTTAAGACCTAATATACACATGAATTGTTGGATAAGTTTAAAGACCTTTTAGCCTCTTGTAGTCTTCCATTGAACCAACACTTTCTTCAGTATCGTGAGTAAATGATTCTTGGGTTTGGCTAATTAATAAATGTGGATCTTCAACTGGAGAAGGTTCTTCAGCCTCTTGTTCTCTTGGAGAAGGTTGTTCATCTTGCAATGGTAAGTTGCGATTCACAGAGTACGTTTGATCGGGGCTTAGCTCTTTAAAATTTTTGTGAAACAACTCCTTGTCCTCAGGCTTTAAGGCTTCCTCAAATTTTCTAAGATTGTCTAAAGTATAGTAGTAATTTTTTTCTAATTTTGCCTTTTGCTGTGGGTCAGCTTTGTAGAAGAGGTCATGATGCTTTTTTCTTGCAGCTAAGTGTAGGTCAAGTAGTTTTCCATATCTTTTTATAAGTGAATCCAAAGGCGATAGCCTGGACTGCTGGGAGCGGTAGTTACCACCTTTGGAGTAGGGCTTTTGTCCTCTTCGATTCTTATAGGAGTCGCCCTTTTTTTCCGATCTTTCATTTTCAGATCTATTTTGATTATAACGCTTCCTCTGGTTTCTATTTCTAGATGAGGAAGGGCCTTGTCGGTTCGATGGACTTCTTTTTTGCGGACCACCTTTTGAATGATTCATAAAGTTTCCTTTAGGAACAATGGTAAGTTTTTTGCTTTAAGCCTAAATAAGTAACTTTCTTTTCAGGTATTGTCGATGGAATTGTCTCTCATAGGGTGTGTAAGCATATTGACTAACACGGTCAGACTACCCAAAAGGAATTCAAATAGTTATAGTCCATCGTGAAAAATAATAGAAATTGTTGCTTAGAATTTAAAAACATAGAGGAGTTCTTATGACAAAACAAAGAGTTAAAGTCGCAATAACCGGTGCAGCAGGACAGATCGGGTACGCCCTTGTTTTTAGAATTGCTTCAGGACAAATGTTTGGCCCTGATACCGAGGTTGAACTCCAGCTTCTTGAGCTCCCTCAAGCGCTTTCTGCGTTGCAAGGAGTAGCAATGGAGCTAGATGATTGTGCTTTTCCTCTTTTGAAAAAAATTGTTTGTACGGATAAGTTGGAAGAGGCCATGAATGGTGTTAATTGGGCCATTTTAGTGGGTGCTGTGCCTAGAAAAGATGGGATGGAGAGGGCCGACCTTCTTAAAATAAATGGGGGAATCTTTACAGGTCAAGGAAAGGCCATCAAAGATCATGGAGCTGAGGACTGTAAAGTTTTTGTTGTGGGGAACCCTTGTAATACGAATTGCTTGATTGCAATGCACGCAGCATCTGGGCTTTCTAAGGAAAGATTCTATGCTATGACAATGCTAGACGAATTAAGAGCTAGAACTCAATTGGCACAAAAAGCTGGAGTAGATGTAACTTCCATATCAAATATGACTATTTGGGGGAACCATTCTGCAACTCAGTACCCAGACTTCTATAATGCAAAAATAGACGGTAAGCCTGCTCCTGACGTTATTACCGATCATGAATGGCTGAAAGGTGATTTTATAACAACTGTTCAAAAAAGAGGGGCTGCCATTATTAAAGCAAGAGGAGCTTCCTCAGCTGCCTCTGCAGCAAATGCCATTGTTCAAGGAATATATAACCTAACTCACGACACTCCAGAAGGAGAGACCTACTCCATGTGCATTCCATCCTCTGGTCAATACGGTGTTGAAGAGGGTCTAATCTTTTCTTATCCTTGCCGGACAGAAAATGGCATTTTAAAGGTAGTTGAAGGTGTTACTCATGGAGAGTTTGGGCAAGATAAGTTTAATACGACTCATGAGGAACTTAAAAAAGAAAGAGACTCTGTAAAAGAAATGGGCCTTATTTAAGAAAAACATTTTTTGATGCCTATGTGGAAGAGAGTTTAGACTAAGATATTCGTCTAAACTCTCATTCTTGTGAATTCTTATAATCTTGTAAAAGTTTAAAGTAGTGCCTCTGAGTTTCAATGCTTAGAGGTTTTAAGACTTCTTCATTTTTTCTTCTTATACCTTTGTTTTTTAGAATATTGTCGTAATGACGGATTTTTTTGGTAATTGATTCGGCTAGAGTTAGACTCCATTTGGGAAACTGTTTAAGACTTTTTTCGTAAGGGTAAACCTGGAAATCAGTATCTTCGAGACAAACAAGATTGGCACTTCTTGGGTTTTTATCGAAAAAAGAAAGCTCCCCTATAAAGTCTCCTACCCCAAAATAGGCGACAGGAGTAACCTCTGTTCTTCTTGTTACAAAAGCTAGAACTTTTCCTTTATTTATTAAAAAAAGATCCCTGTTAATATCTCCCTCCGCTAAAATTATAGAGTCTTTTTTAAGGCTTATATTTTTTCTCTCGACCATATTAGATTTCCAATGTTTGATTAATAATTTGCTTTATTTCTTCTAGGACTTTTTTGTAAAAAAAAGTTTGAGGGTATGTATCTCCTATAAAAAGCGGACCCTTTCCAAATTGAGAGTTTACTATTTTGTCAAAGTCGATTAGAAAAAGATCATGCTTTGTGGAAGCTTCCCTAATAATATTATTAAAAATTTTGTTACCTCTCCATGTGCCGCAGTCAAAAACGGCAGACTTTTGTAGTATTTTTTCTGCTGTTTTTGGGAAGCCTAGTTTTTCTGTAGAAATACCAGAGAAATATAAGACCTTTGAATTTCCTAAAACTTTCTTCTTTAAAAGTTCTAATTTTTGAAAGGCGATATTAAACTTTTCATTTTTTATCTCTTTCTCAATCTTGTCCAGCTCAAGGTTTAAAAGTGCATTAGTGGTACCTTTACATACTTTTTTGGGAGGAATTTTTAAATTGATTGGAGTTGTAAGAAGAATCAGTGTCGAGTTTTTTTCCTTTATGTAATTAACCATATCCCAGAGTTGATACCTGAAAAACTTATAGGTCATTTCCATTTTTGAAAGTTTGTCCTGTCCTTCGAGCTCATCATTGTCTTTATTCCACTGATCCAACTCAATAGTGGTAACTGGCTCATATATAAACTTTGATAAAGTTGGAAAGGCCATTATAAGGGAAAGAATTTTTTCATCAGAATGTTTTTTAAAATTGGCCAGAATTGTTTCTTTGTCTTTAATAAAGAATGTCTTTTCAAAAAATTCTTCGCTTCCTCCATGATAGATAATTATTTCTGGTAAGTTTTTTAAGGACTTTATTTTAGAAAGTGTGCGGTGCATTCCCTCATTTTTTCGAGACCAATTGAAGACTTTAATGACTTCTGCCAAATTGCTGGAGATATCTTTGATAAGAGAGGGTAAATAAGTATTGAGGTTATGTCCCATTTGATCGCCTACAATGACAACTGAGGCCCTTTCAACAATTGGAATTTGTTTTTTATAGTCTTCAACAATGTGAAAAGGGTAAGGAGTTATATTTACAGGGTTTTTCTCGTACTTTTTATAGACTTTTAAACCAAAAATTATTGACAGTGTTAGGGAAAGGAGAAGAAATTTTTTCATGTCTTAATTCTAGAAATATTGTCCTAACCCGTCAATTTTAATTGCGTGTCGCGTTATCAGCGGGCTTCCTTTGCTATGGTTCCAAATTAATTTTACGCAGTGATTGCAGGCTATTTTGTGGCGTGATATACCGAGCTTTCAATTTTCTAGGGGAATATTTAAAAAAAAGGTCTCCAGACAAAGAAGGTGAATAAAAGATGAGTCATTGGGTACCTGAATTATTGTCTCCAGCCGGAAGTCTTGAAAAACTCAAGGTTTCTATATCTTATGGAGCCGATGCTGTTTATTGTGGCGGTCAAAAATTTGGTCTTCGCTCAGCTGCAGATAATTTAACTTATCAAGAGTTAGAAGAGGGCGTTAGCTTTGCTCACGAAAATAATGCTAAAGTTTTTGTTGTTTTAAATAGTTTTTTACATGATCAAGATTTAGACGAGCTTCCTGCTTTCGTAAGTTTTTTGGAGGAAATTAGCGTTGACGCTGTTATTGTTTCTGATTTGGGTGTTGTTAGGACAGTTCGTAATGTAAGCAATATACCTATTCACCTATCAACTCAAGCTTCTTGCTTAAATATTCAATCAGCACGTTTTTGGAAAAAGATGGGGGTTCAAAGAATCGTACTTGGAAGAGAAGTGTCTTTAGAAGAGGCAAGCCTCATTAAAAAGGAAACCGGACTGGAGGTAGAGCTTTTTATCCATGGTTCCATGTGTATGGCCTACTCGGGTAACTGCGTTATTTCTAATTACACTTCTGGGAGGGATTCAAATAGAGGTGGCTGTGCTCATAGTTGCCGTTTTGAGTATACTCTTGAAGGTAAGGAAAATTCGGGAGTTAAGAAAGAGCTTAAATCCTTTTTTATGAGTTCAAAAGATTTGAAAGGGATAAGTGTTTTACCTGATTTTATTCGCTATGGAATCGACTCTCTAAAGATTGAAGGGAGAATGAAAAGTCATCTTTATGCTGGTACGACTTCAAAAGTCTATTCAGAAGCTTTGAGTTACTTTTCCAAGAATGGTCATTTTTTAAGTGAGGATCTTTATTCTTGGAAAGAAGAACTTAATAAAGTTACTCATCGGGAATATCACGAGGGGAACCTTGTAGAGAAAGCAGGTGTAGACTCTATTTACTCTGAAAGGGAAACTGAGGAAAAAGAGTTTGTAATTGTAGGGCTTGTTCTTCAAGTCATTCACGAAAATTTTATGCTTGTAGAGGTGAGAAGCTCCTTTTCTTCTGGGGAAGAGCTCGAAATACTACCTTTTGAGGGAGAACCGATTACTTTTAAAACTGAGAGCTTAGAGAATGTCGCAGGCGAAAAATTTGAAAAAACAAAGCCAGGTCTTCTCGTTAAGCTTCCTCTTTTTGAAGGAGTTAAAAAATGGAATATTATCAGAAAGAGGATTGAGCAGTGATTATTAAAGAGGCAAAAAATACTTTACCCTCGATGAACACCTATTTGGAAAGTGAAGATCAAATTCTTCCTTTGAAAAAAGCAGGTTTTAAAGAAGTCATTTTAGAGCCAAGAGAGCTCTC
>MDTD01011543.1_pt1 | contig 10018 bp, 6 predicted proteins | sample 811221 | NCBI WGS metagenome assembly MDTD01 (sample SAMN05326646, study PRJNA326480) | marine metagenome | isolation source: seawater | place: Pacific Ocean: South West | collected 2011
CCCCCCACCCCCCCGCCGCCGCCGCACACGCGTCGCGCCGTCCCAAGCCAGGCTCGCTGACGCGCGGGTGGGCCGATCCGCAGGTGCTCTCCCTCGCGGACGTGCCGGGGATGGAGGGGCTAACCTCTGACAAGCTCGTCACCCTCGCATATCAACCTGGCCGACGTCTGCTCGCGGCGGGCACGCGTGGGGGACGCGTCGTGCTGTGGAAAGCGGCGCGTGTCGCGACCGCTGAGGCGCCCGAGAGAGCGTGGGAGCCGCTTGCCCCGGCTAATGTCTCGAGCCCACCCGTGCAGCTGGCGTGGGCACAAGGCGAGGGGATGCTCGCCGCTCGGGGTGAGGGTGGACTGAGCCTGCTGCCCGAAACGGTGCTGCGGCGGGTGATGAGTGGCAAGTGGTGTCTCGTGCAGCTGAATGCGCAGGCGCTCGCGCGCCGTCCTCCTTTTGCGAACGGGCATGCCCTCTGCGCTCTTGCTCGCGTGACACCCGCGATCGCTATCACTTGCACAGGCGTTGCAACTGGAACACACGTCGGGCGCGAAAAAGCAGTTGCGGCTGCCGGCCGGCTTCCGCATCAAGGGCTGCGACATGCACGGGGCGCGGGTGCTCGTGTGGTCTGGCGCTGCAGTCCAAGTGCACGAATTCGACGACTCGCCCGGAGCGCCGCGCTCCGTCGGCGCATTCGCGAGCGCCGCCGTTTCGGGCGCAATTTGGGACGAGAGTCTCTTCCTGCTTACGAATGGTCGGGTCGAAGTGGTCAATTTTGCGGGGCGCGTGAAGTCCACGCTACCTTTTATGGAGGCGGAGGGGGCGCCCCGCGTGGTGCACATCGCCGGCGGTGACAAAGGCGCGTACGTCGCCGCAGGCACAGACCAGGGGTATATCAAGGTCTGGAACATCGAAAGGCGCGAGCCCAAACAGCACGCGGCGGGCAGGCGCCTGGTTCCCGAGCGATCTCGTATCACGTCGGTGCAAGTAACGGCGGATGGGTCGCGCGTCAGCGCGACGGTCGAGCTGCAGGCAGCACCCGAGCCGCCGGCGCCCGGACCGCGCTTCGGCGTCAAGGCGCCCCCCCCGGCGTGGGCTCCATCCTCGAAGCTTTTCGTGTATGTCATCGAGCCCGACATCGTCCAGGATCACGACTTCGGGCCCTCGGCCGAGGACAACGGAGCCGGCCGGCTCCCCACCGTGCACCTATGGGACCCGGTCGAGTGCACGCTGCTCGGCGTGGAGACACGCCCGCAATTCTCGGGGGTCGGCAGCGAGGAGCAGCCCGCGCACCTCGAAGTAGTGACGATGTTCTCGACGGCGGCAAGCGCCGCTCAGGGTGGCGGCCTGCGCATGCAGAACAGCTTCGCAGCAGACCCTAGGATGGAGGCGCTCGTCGGCGTGCAGGTGTGCGTGTGCGCCGGGTCTGCCCGAGCCTCGTGCGGATGCTTAGGTCCCCACTGGTGGGGGTTCGCGGCAATTGGCGCTCGCAACCCCCCTCCCCCCCCCTCAGGTCCCTTACCTGTACTTCGTGAGCACCGACACGAACAGCGGCGGCGGGCTGCAAGGCGACGCGTCGCAGGAGCACTTGGAGAAGCACTCCAAGCTGTCGTCTCGCCTTGCGACGTGCGTCATGCGTGACTTCGTGGGCATGGAGCAGGTTCGCGGCGCCAATTTGGTGCCGCAGAAGCGGTCTCGCTGGGTGCTGACACCAGCGTGTGCGTGTGTGCTTCCCGACGCGTCGCAGGTGGACGGTCCGACGAGACGCGCCCTCGTCGCGTTTTCGTACCACCTCACGATCGGCAACATGGACGAAGCGCACCGAGCGGTCAAGCTGGTGAAGAGCGCGCAGGCGCCGTGCACTTTCCTGCCACCCGCAACGTCGCCCCGCCCTCTCTCCCCGCTCCTGGTCCACCGCCCCTGCCGCCTCTCCCTCGCCCACACGCTCTGATACCGAAGTATGTACGGCCTCCGCGCTCAGGTATGGGAGAATATGGCACGCATGTGCGTTAAAACCAAGCGGCTCGACGTCGCTGAGGTGTGCCTGGGCAACATGGGTCACGCACGCGGCGCCCGTGCGGTGCGCGACGCGATCTCACAGCACGTCGCGACCCACGGAACGGTAGCCGAGCCTGATGTATGCGCTGCGATGGTGGCGGTACAACTGGGCCAGCTCGAAGACGCAGAGCGACTCTACGCGGCGTGCGGGCGTCACGATCTGCTCAACACCTTGTACCAAGCCAGTGGCCAGTGGGAGAAGGCCATCGATGTGGCGGAGACGAAGGATCGCATCAACCTGCGGTCGACACACTACACGTGCTTTCCCGCGCTCGAGAACCCCGCTGGCACTGCTTCCCCGTGCCACTCCAGCGTGCACGACGCCGCCTCTCCGCCCTCCCGCGCGCAGGTATGCAAAACAGCTCGAGGCAGCCGGCAAGTACCCCGATGCCGTCAAGCATTTCGAGCACTCGGGTACCCATCGCACGGAGGTGAGTGCGCTCCCATACCATATGCCGCCCTCTCGGTCGGCAATGTGCTATGTGTGTCTGGAGGCCTCACATCACCTTCGTGCCAGGTGCCTCGCATGATGTTCGACACGTCCAACCTGCCGCAACTGCAGAAATATATCGATGCCACTGCCGACGCCGAGCTGGTGGGCCGCATTCGAATTCCGCGCGCGCGTACAGCGCGCACCGTTTCCTGCGTGCTGCACAACCGAGCGCTCCCCCGGCCGTGTGCTGCGCACAGTTTAAGTGGTGGGCCCAATACTTGGAGTCGAACGGCCATTTCGACGACGCATTGCAGTATTATGAGCGGGCGGAGGACTGGCTGGCGATCGTGCGCGTGCTGTGTTTCCGGCAGCAACTCGACAAGGCGTCGGATATCATCAACGAGACGGGTGACCCTGCAGCCGCGTACCACCTCGCACGACAGTATGAGGCCGGCGGGTACATCAAGGAAGCGATCCATTTCTTCCAGCGGGCGCAGCGGTTCAACCACGCTGTGCGACTGGCGAAAGCCCACGAAATGCCATCAGAACTCAACATGCTCGCCCTGCAGGTCTGGTGCCCGGGCCGCGGCGGGGCGGCGGCGGCGGCGGCGGCGGCGGCGGCGGCGGCATGGTGGCGGGTAGCGGGCTGGCGTTGCCCCTTGCATCACCATCCCTTCCTTTGCACGCCGCAGGCACCAGCGCGAATCCAGATCGAGGCGGCCGAGTATCTTGAAGCACGAGGAATGCCCGAGAAAGCAGTGCTGCTCTTCCAGAAGGGCGGAAACCTCTCGCGAGCGGTTGAGCTCTGCTTCCGCTCGCGCCTCTTCGACGCGCTGCGTGAGATTGCGGACGCGCTCACGGCCGAGACCGACCCGCAGCTGCTGCAGTCGTGCGCCGAGTTCTTCCTCGACCACGGGCAGTACGCCAAGACCGTTCACCTCTTCGCGGTTGCCGGGGAGTATACGAAAGCGCTGGACCTCTGCGTGCTCCACAACATCGAACTTACCGAGGACACGGCAGAGCAGCTGTGCCCGCCGCTCGGAGCGCCGGGCGCTGAGACGGCGGACGCGCGCAACGCCGTGCTCTCCAAGATTGCCAAGTGTTGCAAGCGCCAGGGCAACTTCCACCTCGCGTGCAAGAAGTACACGCAGGCGGGCGATAAGCTCAAGGCAATGAAATGCCTCCTCAAGTCTGGCGACACGCAGAAGATTTGCTACTTCGCCGGTGTCTCGCGCACGCGAGAGATCTACATTCTCGCCGCCAACTATTTGCAGTCACTCGACTGGCACTCGGACGCAGGGGTGATGAAGAACATCGTCGCGTTTTACACCAAGGCGAAGGCGATGGAGCAGCTCGCCTCCTTCTACGACGCGTGCGCCCAGGTGGAGATCGACGAGTACCGCGACTACGAGAAGGCGCTCGGCGCGCTTAAGGAGGCGCACGAGTACATGACAAAGGCGCGCGTCCAGGGCAGGGAGGACAAACTCGCATCGCTTCAGCAGCGCATCGTGCACGTCGAGGCGTTCGTCAACGCGCGCAAGATGGTCAAGTCGTCGCCGGAGCAGATGGTGGCAATGTGCCACGACCTGCTCGAGCAAGCCGACATCGAGTCCGCCATCCGCGTCGGCGATGTGCGGCCGCGCGCGCGCCATGCCCCGTGGCCAACGCTGCTGAACCGTAATCCGCTGCGCGGGTGCTCGGCAGGTGTATGCACTCATGGTGGAGTGGTTCTCCTCGCAGCGGCGCGTGCAAGAGGCGCACAAGCTCATTGAGCAGATGCGGGAGCGCGGCATCGTCCTCTCGCCGTACGTCGACGCCGAGATGGTCCGCGAAACGTACGCTGCGGTCGGCGCGGTGCCGCCCAACGCGCCCTCGAATGACGTCGCTGGAGGCGGCGAGGACGAGATCGAGGAGGAGCTGTGAGGCGTTTGACTCTAAAATACTTGAAGTACAGTTGCGGGATCCATGCAGCACGGTCACCGTGCGACGTCACCGGGTAGGAGACACAGCAGGAGCACAAGTCATGTGGCGACCCCCATCGAGAGGCGTTTTCTTGCGCGCGTCGCTCTCTCGTTTCCTCGTGGTGCTGCTGGCTGTGCTCGCGCATCTCGCGTTGCCGGAACACGAGGCGTCAGGTGCGCTGCAGGTGCGGGCGGCGCCCACCTGCAGGCTCGCGCCCCTGCTGGGCGCCTTCACCAGGTGGGATGCCGCGCACTTCCTCGCCGCCGCCCGCGACGGCTGGACTTGTGAGCAGCGGTTCGCCTTCTTCCCGCTCTATCCCTTGCTCGTGCGCGTCCTTTCGGCGTGGCTGCGCCCTCGCGCCCTCTCGGGCTGCGAAGACGAGAGCGCCATGGTCGCCGCTGTGCTGCTGTCGAATGCAGCGTTCGTGGCCGCGACGGTACTGCTGTTCCATCTCACCGCGGCCGTTCTGCGCGTTCGTTGCGACAGCGCACGCCGGCCGTACGAGGCCGCCCTGTTCTTTTGCGTCTCGCCGGCCTCTGTCTTCTTCTCCACTGCATACTCGGAGGCGTGCTTTGCCGCCAGCGTGTTCGGCGGCATGCTCCTGCTGCAGCACGGCCGCGCGTGGGTCGGCGCCGGTCTGCTCGCGGTTGGCAGCGCGCTGCGCGCAAACGGCACGCTTAATGCGCTGGTGGTCGCGTCGGACGCGACGCGTCGAGCCGCGAGCGCTTGGACACGGCCGAGCGGCCGGGCCGGCGCGGCGGAGCTCATTGCTGGCGGGACGCAGTCGGCCCTCGTCTTATCGCCGTACGCGCTCTGGGTCGTCGCCGGCCACCAGCGGCTTTGCACACTCTCGGGAGCGCTCCCGCCGAAGTTTTGCGCGCGGCGCTGGCCGGATGTGTACCAGCACGTCCAGGCAGAGTACTGGGGCGTGGGCTTCCTCCGGTACTACCAGCTGCGGCAGCTCCCGAACTTCGCGCTGGCGGCGCCCACGCTGCTCGCGTGCGCGCGTGCGTGCGCCGCGGCAGCCGCGCAGTCGTCCAGACGACACTGGCGCGCGCCCGGCGCGCTCATCGCCAGGGGCGAGCTCGCCGACACGGCGCGACGCGCACCGCCGGGGACGGTCCTCTACCTCGTGCACTGGACCGCGCTAACGCTCGTCGGGTTGCTCCTGAGCAACGTCCAAGTGACCACGCGCCTCGTCGCCGCGGGATGCCCGGGGGCCACCTGGTTCTTTTCCGGCGCGCTGAGCTCGCGACGCTCCGGCTCGCGTTGGAAGCGGGCAGCGCGCGCGTACGTCGTCGCCTTCGCCGCCGCGGGGACGGTCGCCCACGTCACCTTCCTGCCATTTATCTAGTAGCCGCTAGCTCACGACTGCTCGCACCGCCATGCGCACGCGGTCCCACGCGTCAGAAAGGGTGTCCGCGGCCGGGCGCGCGTCAATGTGCACGGAGACGGCGTGCCCCGCCGAGGCGCGGCCCTGATAAAAGTCGATCAGGTACCGAACTTCACGGCCGCAGCGCTCGACCACCCAGTCGTGGCGGTCGAAGGGCGGCTTGTAGCCAAATTGTTGGTGCGCGCGCGCCTTCGGGGTCAGCTCGTGCGGGTTCCCCTGGAAGCGCAGCAGCCGCAGCTTCTCCAGGCACTCTGGGTGGAGCGACTCCCAGCGCAGGATCTCTCTCCTGCGCGGAGGGGGAGGGCGATGTGCGCGGCGCCGGTTGGCGGCGTCGCCGGGCGGCGCGGCCGGCGGACCATGTGCGCTCGTTCACCGCGTTGTGGATCGCCACGACCGTCCGCATGTCCTCCTCCCTCGGCTCGTAGCCCTTCTTTCGCATCGCGTTGTAGAACATCTGGTCGGACGGGTACACCCACGCGCCATCGGCGCTCGTGGGAATCGTCGACTCGACGCGGGCGGTGCTCAGCGGCTTCCGCTGCCCCGGCGCCGGGAGCTGCGCCATCCACCTCCTGCACGGCGGCCACTTAGTTCGCTTAAGTCTCCGCACACAAACGTATACTATCGATAGTATACCTTCGGCTAGGAATTCCTATTTTCCACAGCTTCCACGACGATGTCAGCCGGTGGCGGCCCACAGCGCGGCGTTCACGAGCGTGCGCTGCGACGGCTGCTTCCGCGGCTCGCGCAAGTCCAGGTCCTCGAGCAGCCGGTTCACCCGCTCCTGCTCCGCGAGCGACGACGCGTACCCGCTCCGCGAGATCTGCAGGAAGCGCGTCGGCTCGGTCGCCCGCGCCGTGAAATCGGGAACGTAGTGCGGCTGCCGCAGCGCGCCAACCGCGAGCACCGTCCACGGGCCGCGATCCGACTCGAAGCCCTCGGAGCCGCACACGATGTGCAGCTGCCCCTGCAGCACCACGGTGCACAGGTCGCTCGGCTTCGACGGCTCGTACATCGGGGCCGCCGTCTCGGGGTCGTCGACCACGCTGACCGTCGACTCCGCGAGCAGCGCCTGCAAGATCCGCGGCGACACGACGGTGGTGGCGAAGTGGTCGACGTTCGCGGCGAGGAAGAAGGAGATGGCCTCGATCTCGTCCTTGTCCAGCGCGCGATCGTGCAGCTCGCGCGGGTCGAGCATCTTGTGGAAGGCCATCCGCCGGCTTGCCTGCGCCTCCTGCGACACGCGCTTCTTCGACTTGTTGTCCTCGAAGACGTCGGTCTCGTCGACAATCTCTGCCTGCCGGACGCGCCGCCGCACGGTCGGGGCAGGGCGTGCGGAGAAGGGTGGGGCGGCGGCGGGCCGCCCGCGCGCCTGGATGAGCTCCTCGAGGATGTCCTCGAGCGTCACGATGCCGATCACCTCGTAGAACGGATCGCGCGCTGCGTCGGCGTCGTTGACGCGCTGAACGAACGCGAGGTGGGAGTGGCTCCCCTTGAAGTCCTTGAAGAGCTTGTTGACCGCGGTGTCGTACCAAACGATGAACAGGTCGCGCCCGCAGTGCGCGCGCATCTGGTGCACCGACAACGCGTCCTGCGGATCCACGAGGATCAGGTCCTTGGTCGAGAGCAGGCCGACCACTTCGCAACCCGCCCACTTTCGGCCGGCGCAGCGCGGCGCGGCGGAGCCGGTCGAGCGGCGGAAGATGGGAATGCGCGTGTGGCCCGACTCGTAGATCGCGAGCATTGTGGCGAAGTCGAGGCTGTGGCGCGGCAGGAGAGGTCGCCTCGGCGCGCCAGGCTGGCCTCGGCGCGCCAGGCCGGCCAAGACGCGCCTGGCTGGCCGCGCGGCCGGGAGGGAGGGGCGCGCGCGGGCATCGCACCGGTCCTCCTCGAAGACGCCGACGACGTCGTCCATGGCGGTCATGATCTGCTCGACCTTGCGCTCGGAGAGCGAGAGCGCGCCGCCCAGCCACGCCGCCTCGGTCGAGCCGATTTTTCCGTCGAGGAACGAGTTTCCTGTCGCGGCGGCGGCCGGGGGAGAGGGCTCGGCACGAGAATCGCGAGGCACGCGGCGGGCTCGGGAAGGCGCGGCCGCCTGCGTCGCCGCCGGCGCTGCGCGTCGTCGACAGCTCGCTGTCCTCCTTCCTCGCCTGCAGGGTGAAGAGCTCCTTCAACTCGCGGCGGGAGTAGACCGTGCCGAGCTCCTCGCCGAGCACCAGGTCGAGCACCTTGGAGATGGGCCAGGCGACGACGAGCGCGAGCGCCATCAGCACGCGCACGAGATCGACCACCTTCGAGCCGATGTACAGCCCGTGCCGCGAGCAGACGGACTGCGGCAGAATCTCGCCGAAGACGAGGATCGCGGCGGACGAGAGGACGCCGCCGAGCAGTCCGCTCGTGAAGCTGGCGGTTAGAATCGCGAGCAGCGCATTCACGAGCGTGTTCCCGAGCAGCAGCGAGCACAGGAGCAGGTTACCGTGCTTGCGAAGCGGCAAAATGCGCTCGGCCTGGCTCTTCCCGACGGGATCGCCGCCGGCGATGATCACCTCCAGCCCTGCGGGGTCAAGCGACATGAGCCCGAGCGTCAGCCCGGAGAACAGGCCCGAGCAGCCCAGGAGCACCAGCCCGGCGATCAGGTCTTGCACTCCCGGCGCTGGCTCGGCGACGCACTCTCGGACGCACGCATCGCCCGCAGCGCAGTAGACATCGCACGTGCTGCCTTCACCCACCATCGACTTCGTCTGCGAGCGGATGGTCGAACACGACGGCTACGTCCACCCAGGTGGCCCCGCCTCCAGCTGGAGTGCGTTTTCTGGCCACCCATTTGTGACGACTACAACCTCTCCTACTCGTGCTGCGTGCTGTGGTGAGTGACTGCTCTCCCACCCTCGTTGGCGCTCAGTGAATGAGAGCGAAGGACGGCAGCTGCATGCATGCTCTCTACCATTCTCTACAAAACCCCCGCTCTCAGGTTCCGCCCTCATCTCCGCTCCGATCCATCCGAAGATGCCTACGAAAGGGCGCCCGCTGTACGTGCAGTCGCGCGGCGGACCCACTCTGAAGCGTTCAGCGTCTCTTTTGCGCGGCCTTGGAAGTGGATGAAACAGAGCGGGCACCAATCGACGTCGACGCCGGCACCGCACGCGGGGCGCCGCACGTGCGGCGTGCGGCCGACCCAGCGGAGCGAGCTGTACTCGGAGCTCCTGGCGAAGGTGTGCGGGTTGATCACGCCGACGCAGTCCGGGCGGACCGTGTTCACCGCGATCCGCCCGCGGGGCGCGGGCGGCGCGCCCGCCACCGTCTCGCCGCGCGCGCTCTGGCGGAAGGCGTCGATGAGCGCCATGTCGTTGAAGAGCTGCACGCTCTCGTTGCCGCGGTGCAGCGCGGCGCCCACCGAGCGCGCGTGCGCGCGCCGTCGAGCCGTGTCGAGTCGGACGCGGTACCCGTGGCGCTGAATCGTGCGCAGGAGCGCGTCGCGCGGCCCCGCGTACAGCTGCTCCGCCCAGCTCGCGAAGCGCTGCAGCAACTCTGCCGAGGCGATGAAGTAGCCGGCGCGGAACGGCCACGCTCCGAGCAGGCCCGGGGACTGCTGTTGCAAAAGGCGGAACCGGTCGGCGACGCTTTCGAACACGAGCACGTCGGCCTCGATCAGCGCCACTGCGGCGTGCCTGAGGCCCGCGCTCCCGAGCCGCTTGCGCAACACCGCCGCGCTCACGAGCCAGCGCAGCACAGTGAACGAGTCCCAGTCCTCGTCGATCAGTGTCGCCGGAAAGTATGTGCGCGCGAACCGCAGGCCGAGCGCGGCGTGGTTCTCCAGCGCCTCGAAGTGCAGGTTTGGCAGGCTCGCACCGCGAGGCGCGAGCCCGTCGGGGGCGACCACGACGACCGCGAGCGACGGGTTGCGTTCCGCGAGCACGTACGCCATCCACGGGCGGTAATTCGTCGTCATCAGCACGTGCGTCAGCGGGAGCGCGCCGAGAGGGGGCGGCTCTGCGGCCATCCTCTTCTGTGAATTCAACAAAAGCTTGACGCTAGACCGCAGAGAGAGCAGGTCCGACGCCGGTTCGGTCTAGATCGGGCCGTTTCATCGGCATCCCCTGTTAGGCAAGTGACGTCCTGTGCACGTCGTCGTGGCCGTGTCGGTGCAGTCGTCCGTCCACCTTGCTGCCAGCGTGATTCTTTTTGGC
>MDTD01012421.1_pt1 | contig 10018 bp, 6 predicted proteins | sample 811221 | NCBI WGS metagenome assembly MDTD01 (sample SAMN05326646, study PRJNA326480) | marine metagenome | isolation source: seawater | place: Pacific Ocean: South West | collected 2011
AGGCAGGATGATCACCAGCAGACCGCCCCAATGTAGGTATCGTCTCATTGGATATCCCTTCCAGCCTTAATCCTTACGGTCTTCCTTGAGCCGCAGCACCTGTCCACGCTCAATGCCATTGTCTTCCATGGTTATACCGCGGGAAAACTTCGGGGTTACCGCCGAGATTTTGACGCTGCCAATCTCAACTTCTTCCTGACCCAGACTTTCCCCTGTACCTGGATCAATCATTTCCTCACCTAAAGCAAAGACCCCCCAGATCTGACCCTCGGCGATGTTGAGGCCATCACCCCGGTTGATAGTCACTTGTTTGCCGGTCTTGGCAATGACCCGAGCGGGATAGAGAACATCAATGATTCGGTTGGCCACCCGGTCAGCCATCAGTCGTGCAGTGCTGACCAGTAAATAGTCATTCAGACTTCCATTTGCGGTGACATTGTTGTTGGATTCTGACAAGGCGCGTACTTGCTCATAATCTCTGTCCCCTGGTCCAAGCTGAATGTTTGCAGACTCCAAAAGGGCTCCGGTGGTGGTGTCATAGAGCTTGGTAACGGCTGAAAAGCGCATAATGCGTTTCTTGACTATCTTATTGAGTACTTTAAGCTCCAGGGTTTCTTCATAGTCCTGAAAGTCATCAACTGTGGTGACCACCAGATATTTGACCCCGGCAATTTGAAATGCTTGTGCCGCTCCTGGTGACATGGTATCGACCACACCTCCTTGAGCAAAATCAGCTTCCTTCATGACGGCATCAAGATCACTGCGAGCTATGACTTTGAACTTGCGGGTGTTATGCATCCGGTCAATGAGCTGGTTATTCATAGACTCGGTGACCAGACCAAAGGAAAGGACCTTCCCTTCCCGCTTGGCTTTCTCTACCGTCATCGGGTTGAGCTTGATATCGGCGATGCCGATGGTGTCCAGCTCTGCATGAAGTTCAAGCACACCGATACTGAGCACGATGGTGAACAAGAGCGTTTTCATTGTTGTTGAGATGGAGGTCATCTGTTATTCCTTTCCGTGTTACCAAATGCTGTTTTTGACGTTGACCATACCTTCAGGTGAACCGGCGATATCCACCTTGAAGCCCGATTGACGAAGGGTTTGCGCCAGACCTTCTGCTACCTTGACCTGGGCATCGGTAAGCTTCTCCCCTGCTTTGAGCATGGAGAGGAAGCTTGCTTGCTGTGCCCATCTGGCTACCACTCTGTCAGTTAGCCTCAAGGCGACCTTGAGTTCCTGACCATCATAGACATTGATGGTCTTTTCCCATGGCTCACATCCCTGCCTGTCCAGGCGAATCTTACTGAGGCCGGGTCTGACTTTGAAGGTTCCAGGCGCAGATCCAATGACCGTGCCATTGAGTTCGACGGTAACATCAGGGGCACCAAGGCTGTAATTGCTTTGCGAGACACGGTAGGTGCCGTCAGCCCCGCGACTGACGCCTGGAATGACATAGTCTTGTATGGTGCAGGAGACGGTCAACGTGGCAAGTGAATCATTACCGGTAGCTTCCATGATGCGACCTTGGGTCGCACGTTCACCAAAACCAACGGCCATCTTGTTTGCACAGTCATCCAGTAGGGTATTGATGATGTCATCGGAAAGCGTAGCCGCATGGGAACTAACAGTACTTTTCTTCTCGCTTGAGACATTGAGGGCGGATAGGCTACCGCCGACGAAGCGATCAAGGATCTTTCCTGATGCTCGCATCCTGGCAATCTGTATTTCACGCTTAATGCCATATGCGTTGACCGCCTTACGTTCCTCTCCAAAGGTGGTGATGGAGACAGAAAGGAGATAGTCAGCACCCAGCATATCTGCCAGCCTCAAAGCCGAAGTATTGTTGCTGAGCATCGCATCAAGGTTTGCACCTGGAAGCCGACTATCACCAGCATTGGCTCCGTCACCTTCGAACGAAGCAACGGCATTGATGGCATCGTCGCGACTGATGACACTGAATCCCTTGTCGGTGATATATCCGGTCACCAGATCGCCAAAGGCATCGATCTTGCTATCGAATTGTGCTCCAGTTCGATTCTTGATGAAAAGAGCCACCCGTCTGACTTTGGGGCCGCTATGACGAGTGGTTTCTTCCTCAATGGTCGTGGTGATAGTTCTGACAGTTTCAGTACTACCTGCCGTCTGCACCGTGGATGACTGGCGCAGGTTCGGTACAGCTTCTTTGGCTGGTACTTCCTGCGGCGCTGCAATCTGGGCAGAAACCGCAGGCTGTGATTGCTCTGCTTGATTCGCTTGTGTGGCTTTACTTTCCTGGCCACAACCTGTGAGCAAACAGCTTGCAATCATGATCCATACGGACCACATGAGCATGATTGATCGTGATGAACGCTTCATTGTCTTTTCCTCCCTCATCTACTTTGTTTCTGTGTTGTCACTTTTGAGCGCATCGAGTAAGCTGCCGGTACCCACAGTCTTGGATGTACCGAGTCCAAGACGAGGTGTTGGCTTTCTCCATGAGCAATCGGGTGTGCCGCTTTTGTCTTGAATGTGGTGCGTAAGGACACAGTGCGGATCCCTTGTGGCGGCAATCAGAGCTGAAATACCCTGAGTCTCTACCATGTTGACCACATTTCGACGATCAGCCGACGTAACCCTTCCAATCCAGCATTCAAAATGAAGGTGAACGCCATGGGAATAGCCGGTTTCGCCAGCAATACCGCATGCCTTGCCTGCGTTGGCGGGGCCAAGCTTTGGAGGGCTCTCTTTGAGGTGGGAGTAAAGAAATGTGCGGTCTATGGATGGTACATAGAGGAAAAAGTAATTGCCAAGCCATTTAGCCAGTGGATATCTGGTTTGGTTGTCGAATTCACCGCGATCCACGACCTGTCCATGACCGCAGAATTGCAGGACTGCATCACCCTTGCTGCTGAGGACATAGTCAGTACCTGGATGATGGCCGGTTTTGGGGTAGTCAGACCAATTCTCAACCATGTACTCGCGGGTGACTTGCACATACTTACCTCGCATGGGCAAGCACCAATCAGTCTGTACTGTGTGAGAGTCTGTCGATGAGTCGCCTGATTGGGTATTCTCTTCACCGATTGAAGGTATCCCAATCGGTTTTGCCTCCGGCGATACTTCATCTCCGGGCTTCAGAAAGTCAGAGGTCCAGTCTTGCTGCTCAAGCGGATTTTGCGGAGCAACAGGAGCTTCAATACTTGCAACTTGCTCAATGAGCTCAGAGACAGACTCATTCTGAGACTGTGGTTGCTTAGTCTTCTTCTCATCTTCCTCAAAACAGCCGGTAAGGAGGCTTGTGCTGATGGCTAAAACTGCCAGCACATTGCCTATTGAGGGGAATTTCCAGATTGTCTGCATGGGACACCTCCGTGTTGTCGGTGGCGGATGAGTCCCAAAAGAAAGGGGCGCTCACCCGAGTGCCCAATTCGAGGTACTGGTATACCCATGCAAGCGCACAAGAGCGGCGCCCGGATAGGGCGCAACTCTCGGTCAGTGCTGCTTGCATTGAAATTACCAGTTTCCGAATAAGAGCACGTAACGATAGTTACGAAATAAATTGTCAGGCGGCAGAATTGCCACAGTTTTAAGTTAGTCCGTCATCCTTTCACTGCCAAATACTCTTATACATATTCTCTATCGAGAACTAAAAATCGCCTCACCGTGAGTTTGAATCAGATAACTCAGACCATCAACCTGCATAAGATTGAAATCTTAGGCACATGATGAGATATGGGACACAATGACTCTATTGGCACAGTGCTTTGCGCAAAATGTCCCAATAGGTTTTAATTCTCCCAAGATGCACAGCCATGAATCGGGTCGATAAGAGTGATTTTGCGATTGGCATAGCATCTGCTAAACTTCATCTATATGTATTGTTATTCAGTAAGTTGAAGGAATTACCATGAAGAAGGACCAAGTAAAAGAAGTTACTCGCAATATAAAGAGGCCTGTTGAGCGTGAGCTTTGGGCACTTGCAGCAGGTCGCTGCCAGTTCAATGGATGCAATCGAATTCTATACAAGTCCCCTGTAACTCAAGAGCGCGTCAACATTTCTGAAAAGGCCCATATTTACTCTTTCTCCGAAAAAGGACCTCGGGGCTGGGGACCTTTCAAGAAGACTCCACATGACATAAACAATGTGGAGAACCTGATGCTGATGTGCCATGACTGCCATAAGACTATCGATCAGGATAAGGCTGGAGACAAGTATTCGGCAGCCTTGCTCCATTATTGGAAACATGAGCATGAAAACCGAGTCGTTACAGTCACCGGGATCTGCTCGAACAAGAAGTCACATGTGGTCTTCTATGGCAGCAATGTTGGTGAGCAGACGTCACCAATTCAGATTGATGATGCTATGCACGCAATGTTTCCTGACCATTTTCCTGTCTCAAGTAGCCCCGTTTGCCTGTCCATGACATGCTCTCATGAAGACAAGACACCAGATTTTTGGAAGACAGAGTCAGCACATCTTAAGCAAGTCTTTAGCCAGAAGATTCAACCCTTGCTCGAAGAAGATTCGACAAAGCACTATTCACTTTTCTGTCTTGCTCCCATGCCATTGCTGATTCAGTTGGGGGCTCTCTTTACGGACAAGATTCTAGTGGAAACTTACCAGCCTATACGGGAACCAAGGGGCTGGAAATGGCAGGAATTCCCAGAAGGATTTGAATTCATCATCAACCATCCAGAGAAAACGGATGATAAGCCGGTGCTGATCATCTCATTGAGCGGAACCATTGGTAAAGAAAGAGTCAAGGCAGCTCTGGGAGATGACGTATCCATTTGGGAGCTGACCGTTCCTGCCGAACATATTGGCAATGACAATATTCGGAGTCGTGCACAACTCAGCATGATGCGAAGTGAGATACGACAATTAATGCGCTGCATACATGCCGTGCATGGGCCTGCGACACCACTTTCTATATTCCCAGCGATGGCAGTCTCCTGCTCGATTGAAATGGGGAGAGCCAGAATGCCCAAATCGGACATGCCATGGGACATCTACGATCACAACAACAAGAACAATGGATTTATGAAGACGATAACTATAGGAGAAAAACATGATAACTAACACGCAAAAAGCAAAAGTAATTGAGACCCTTATTGAACTGGTTGAACTGCCTGAGTCTGCCTACGAAAAGGCGAAGAATAGATATGACGACTTGGGGCAATGGCTTGAACGTCCAAAGTCTACTATTTTAAATTACAGTCCTCACATTTTTCCACAGGGCTCATTTCGGCTTGGGACTGCCATACGGCCACTCGATCAATCTGAAGAGTATGATCTTGACTTGGCATGCAAACTACGTAGTGAAATAAGCAAGAATAGCCACACTCAACACGAGTTGAGACAGCTCGTGGGAAAAGAGCTTGAATCCTATAGACAAGCTCGCGGCATTCAGAAGGATTTGGCAGAAAAACATCGATGCTGGCGTCTTGAATATCAAGACACAACCAGTTTTCACATGGATATTGTGCCCTGCATCCCAGAGGAGGAACATAATCAGATTCTAATGTCAAATGCCATGCGCCATTTTGGGTTAGACGATGCACTCGCTGAGGAAGCCTCAAAGACAGCCATTGCCATTACAGACGATAGGCACGAAGGGTACAGAACGCTGTGCGATGAATGGAACATTAGCAATCCAGAGGGTTATGCGAAGTGGTTTGAATACCGAATGAATCCACAGCAAAGAACGATCTTATTGGACCATGCACAGGTTGACGAAGTTCCTCTATACAAGAAAAAGATGCCTCTTCAGCGAGTCATTCAGATCTTAAAGAGGCATCGAGATAATTGGTGCAAGAACAACCCTAATGTAAAGCCTATATCAATAATCATAACAACTCTCGCGGCCCGAGCATATGAGGGCGAAGGTGATATTCTCGCAGCTCTTGGAAACATATTGCAGAGAATGAGCTTCCATGTACTGCCAACAACACCCAGAATCCCGAATCCAGTCGATCCCAACGAAGACTTTGCAGATCGATGGTATCATCCAGATTCAGCACACCTACGACTCGAGCAAAATTTTAATTTATGGCTTGAACAAGCGCGTAGAGACTTCCATTTCCTTACATCATCGGATAATACCGTTTTCCTTAGCGAACAGTTCGAAGAGAAGCTATCTCTAACTATTGATGAGAGTGAGCTTAGAAAGAGGCTGGGCATGAATACATCCCAGGTGTCCATTCTTACACCAAAAGCCCATTCGATAAGTAAGGAAGAGTCAACCAGGCCTTGGAACTCATAGCTCCACATGAAGAGTATGGATGATAGCATTGATGAGTTTCTGAGTGATTACCCTGGAATGTCCAGAGCACCATCACTTAGTGACGACATTTGTCTTCGAGGAAAGTTCCGATTCAAAGCCTCCGTCTGTGGCGACAACGATATTCAAGATGACTACAGATTAGAAATCAAGTTCTCTTCAAGATTTCCTCGGAACATTCCTGTTGTTAGAGAAGTTGGGGATAAGATTCCGCGAAATGGGGACTATCACGTCAATGGTGATGGATCTCTTTGCTTAGGATCACCTCTCAGGTTACTTCTGAAAATCCGCAAGAATCCCGGCGTCGGAGGCTTCGTTGATTCTTGCCTTATTCCATACCTGTATGCGGTTTCACATAAACTCAAATACGGTGGCGAGTTTGTCTTTGGCGAACTCAAACACCAGCAGCCAGGAATGATTGAGGACTACATTGATATACTGGGGCTGCATGACGAAGCTGGGATCAGAGAGGCAGTCAGTCTCCTTGCGATCAAGAAGCGTATTGCAAACAAAAAGACCTGTCCCTGTGGATGTGGCAAACGGCTTGGTGTCTGTCCGTTTCATCACAAGCTAAATGAGCTTCGTAAGGCTGCACCCGTATCTTGGTTCAGACAACATGCCAAGATGCTTGTCGAATAGCCAAATATGGATACAAGATTTGATCACTCTTGGTGCGCTATTCTGAGATCTTAACATCACTTCGAGGTGACTTCATTCAATCAACAATGGAATGATATCAACTATGCCAGAACCTATTGCTACAGCTGCATTTACCGCGTGGAGTTTGACGAACGTAGTACTTCCATTTGTGATCAATAACCTTTCCAATCTCACTTACGACAAGCTCAAGGAGAAGATTGGAAGCTTACATGGAAGTGGACGTAGTGAGGCGGATGATTGTATTCAAGAAATGCAGTCAGCAAAGTCATTCAAGGAAGTCCTGTCCACTGTCGCCAGTCAAGCTGTTCAAACCTATGGTAGAATCTGGGATAGTCACCAGCTCGCACTTGCAAACCTTTTCGCTCATGATCTGGAGTTTCAGGATCTCTTTGAGAATTGGTTTCTGTCTTGTGATAAGACTCAAGATGCGACAGGGCTGTACGACCGGCTGAAAGAGAGAATTGGTGAGGCAATTTGCGATGTTAAGGCTTCTGATACTTTCCTCGGTGTGTTGAGGCATGCCTTAGTGAGCCATCCTCTCCTTGTGAAATGGAGAGACAGTGTCCAGCATGGAAGATTACATGAAGCTATTAAGGATGTTTCCGAACAAATCTTGGACCTTAATCAGAAACTCGACACCAACTATGCCTCACTAATATCGGATGCCAAGAGCTCCGTCTACCGAGAACAGCTTAGCTCTGTTAAGGACAATATAGAGGCATACAATTTAGAAACCGCATTGACAGAACTAAAGGCAATTGAGGCAAAGTCAGTGGGCTTGGCCAACAGTGACCTCAAATACGATATCCTCAATCTCTACGGACATATTTACGATAAACAGCAGGATCTAACCAAGGCCGCAGACTGCTTTTTTGATGCTCTAAAATACTTCCCAAACGATGCTTCAGCAAAAGGAAGTGCTGCTCTTGGATACTTATACCAGGGCAAATTGGCAACGGCGCATAGGATGATAGATGAAGCTTTACTCGTTGATGAGTGGAACATGCCAAACCATGTCACCAAAATCGCCATATTGGTCAAGATGGGCACGTCGCCTGATGAGATCTTGTCGAGCCTCCCCGTCCATTGCCTTGAGAGCTCAGGTATTTGCTATAAGATGGGACATGTATTTATCGAGGATGGCAAAACAGCTTCAGCCTTTGAGTGGTTTGAGAAAGCTCACAAGCATTCAACATCTCGTAACTTTGTGATAGAGGCCGCATATGGAGCATCACTATGGAACAAGATCATCGAGGATGATCGAGTCTTGGCATTGGGCTATATCACCAAAGAAACCAGGATGCAGTTGGAGCATGTGTTGGAACTGCAAAGACTCGCTTATGAACGCGTCTCGAAAGCGGAATCAAAAGATCGATTCGTCTATATCTATATCAATCTGCAGTGGTTATACGACCTGCTCTGCCAATATGAAAAAGCACTGGAAATCATTGAGGAAGGCTTGTCCATAGCACCATCAAATGAAACTCTGCTGAGTCGGAGGCTACAACTACTGGATCTTCTCAGCCGCCATTCTGAGGCATTCGAGGTATGCCAAGCGAGACTTAAGAGTGACAATTCAAATTGTAGTAAGTTAGCTCTTATCGAGAGCCTCATTAAATGTGAGAAGATCGAAGATGCTTGGAGTGAGGCCTCTCAACTTGACCGAGCATCCATGACCGATGCTGAAAGAAGATCCTTTGAAGGTATGCTGATTCGCATTTTTCTTTCGCTGAATAGAGATGATGATGCTGTTGACGTTATTGAGGAATGCAAGCGTCGCGCAATTGATAAGGACTATCTCTTCAATGCAGTTCTTGTTTATTCATCGCTGGCTATGGAAGAAAAGCTCCAGGAAGTCTTGGAGATGATCATAAGCTTTGACATCTCTCAGCTGGAACTACGTGAACGCTTGAAGCTTGCAATTACATTGTATCAACACAATCGTTTCTCGGCTGCTGTTGAGATTCTCACGTCCTTTACACCTACAGATGCACCCAACATTGCACTTCACTATCTTGTACGCAGTTACGTAGCCATGGGTCACCTGCCAAAAGCAAAATCCATATCAGAGCGAATTCGCAGTGAGTATGGTTGCATGTATCCATACTGGGATGCAGAACTCGATTTTTATGAAGAGACGAAGGATCTCAAGAAGTGTAAGGAGCTTTGCAAAGAGTTTCTATTGCTGCGCCCCCATGATTTCTTTCTTCAGTTAAAACTGGCAATATTTGATTGGCAATTGGGCAATAGTAAAGACGTTATCGGTTTCCTTGCAAAAGACCATGACCTAAGTGCCTGTGCGAGTGAGGTTGCTCTCACGTACTTCCGACTATTGAATAGTGTTGGTGAAGACATGAAAGCAATTGAATTGGTCTACCAGTACATAACCAAGCACCATAGTTCGGCACTGGTCATCGAGTACTTTATTACGCTGGTTCTTGTTAAGCCTTGGTGCGATGAGTTCTTCAAGCCAAGCGTTGTTACAGTTGGCTGTACAGTTGACTTGTACTGCGAGGCTACTGGTGACAGGTTCACAGTATCCATCGTTCCTGACGAAGAAGTGGATCTATCAAAAAGCTTTCTGCCGACATCGGACAGCTTTGCGACTCGCCTCATTGGATTAGAGGTTGGTCATGAGATAACCAGGAAAAGTATCAACGATGATGTCTATCAGGTTACGGAAATTAGAAATAAGTATGTTTTCAAATGCCAAGAACTGATGAAGAGCTTTTTGCATTTGGAGCGAGAGGAGCCTACTCTCCATATGATTCCTCTCAGAATTCCCAAAGACAGAAAGACCGCTCTCGAAGACTTCCAGCCGATCATTGATCAGATCAAGCAATCGGACACAACTAAAAAGACTGTTTATCAGTTCTACGGGCAGAACGCCATACCAATTGCATTTGTTGCTTCGTGCTTGAGGGTTGAAGAAATATCTGTTAGCGAATCTCTAATGTACAACGAGAAAGTGAAATTTCGGGCTTCGATGGGGAGTGCAGAGGAGTTTGATTTTGGTTTTGAAGGAGAAGAAGTGGTACTTGATTGTACTGCCATCCTGACACTGTTCCTCCTCGGGCTCCAAAATGAGCTCTTAG
>MDTD01035376.1_pt1 | contig 10018 bp, 5 predicted proteins | sample 811221 | NCBI WGS metagenome assembly MDTD01 (sample SAMN05326646, study PRJNA326480) | marine metagenome | isolation source: seawater | place: Pacific Ocean: South West | collected 2011
GGTTCTTTATGGCACGATCTTCGGGGTCTCCCTGCTCACCGTGGTTCTGGTGCTTGGGCAGCTGTTCAGGAAAATCCGACCGTTGCTGGTGGAACAGGCTGCCCCCTTGGAGCTCATGGGCCGCTTTGTTCTCCTGATCATCCCGTTCACCCTGATGTTCACCCTCCCATGGGGTTTCCTTGCCTCGACCCTCCTTAGCTTCGGTCGCCTTTCCAGCCACAACGAACTTCTCAGCCTCAGAATGGCCGGCACAAGCCTGCTGCGAGTGGCCTTACCCGTTCTCATTGTGGCGACTTGTCTCTCAGTCCTGTGCTGGTGGCTCACCGGAACAGCTGCTCCCCGCGCCAAGGACGCCTCCCGGAACCTCATCTACGAAGCCGTCCGTAAAGATCCCCGCAAGTTGATTAAACCCCGGGTCGTGATTTCACGATTCCCGAGCCAGAGGGTCTACGCTGAAGCCGAGGACGAAACCGGCCTGCTTCGAGGTCTCCACATCTACAAGTTCTCAGGAGAGGGACGGGATGCCAGTCTGGAAGCCTACATGTTTGCTGAGGAAGTGGATCTCTATGTTAACGAAGAGGAGAAGCAACTGCGACTCAAGCTCTCCAATCCCTTCATAGAGATTTCGATGAATAAGGAGGAGGTTTCCCCAATCCCCATCCGAGCTACTGAAATGGAGCCGGTGCTCATCGACTTTTCCGCTACAAGTAAGAAAAGAAATAAGCCTTCGGATATTACCAACAAAGACGCGCCAACCCGTATATTGCAATCCCGGGAGCGGGAGGACCTCTCTCGGAGGGAACTATCCGGTGAGATCCCTCCCCAGTCCGCCAGTCTCCCCACTGGGGCAGCCTTTCCATCGGGTCTCGACGAACAGGAGGAATCGTCGGCTGCGATCCTGACTTCCAGAAGAATCGAAGAACTTCAGGAAGTCATCGCCCGGGAAAAACGTTTTCAGGAAGAGCTCAATATTGAAATTCACAAACGTCGGTCGATCTCAATGGCATGCCTTTCCTTTGCCATGATTGGCATCCCTCTTGGCATCTCGGCCCGCCGTCGCGAAACATCCAATGGGCTCCTGATCAGCCTCCTGGTAGCTGCTGCCTACTTTGGGCTCCTGATCTTCGCTCAGGAAATCGAAGACGCACCTTTACCTCTGATTCTCAGCATCCTCTGGCTTCCAAACGCCCTCTGCTTCCTCCTCGGAATCTGGCTTTTCCGGCGCGCCACCTTTCGCTGAGCCCTCTTCGACAACTCCACAATGCCAAGCCGTTTTCTGCAGAATTTCCTTCGACGTGCTCGCCGCGTGCGAAAGGCGAACGACGGAAACACCAACCGTCTCGATCCTTTTCCGATCGGCGGTCCCTTGCGGAGATACAACTCTGCGAAATTCGCGCAGGACTTCCGGGCTGCGATCAACGTTGCTCTGCTTGCTCTTCCCCAAGGCATGGCCTACGCCGCCATCGCGGAACTTCCCATCGCCTACGGAATTGCGTGCTCTGCGGTTGCCGCGATCGTAGCTCCATTTTTCTCAGGTTCGCGGCACACCATCCTGGGGCCAACGAATGCAACCGCATTCATGATTTTCTCCTTCTTTCTCGTCCCAGGCATAGCCTCCTCAAAAGAAGAAATCATCGCGCTGATGCCCCTTCTCTGTCTCATGGTCGGGGCATTCTGCATTGTTGGCGCACTCCTGAGAGTCGCAGATCTTCTCCAATTCGTCAGCAGGAGCGTACTCGTCGGATATATCGCAGGCGCTGCAACGCTGATTATCGCCAACCAGTTCAAACATATTCTCGGGATTACCGACCTGATCGAGGGCGGAGGGACAACCTTTGTAACGATCCTCCTTAAAGTTCTGGGCAATATTTCATCTCTCCAGTGGCAACCCCTCATACTCGGAGCTGGCACTCTGCTTTGCTATCTCTTCCTCCAGTCCCGCTTCCGGCGCATCCCGGTGTTTGCGGTAACCCTCGTACTACTTTCCTTTCTTACATGGTTCCTCGGGGAGACCACAGATCTTGGTTTTGCAGACGTAGCAACATTCGAGTCCTTTTCCTTTCAGGACTTGGCACCTGAGTTTGGCATTTTCACTCAGCCCGAAATTCTTGACAAGATTGCGCAGCTTTCGGCCATCGCATTCGCGATCGCCTTTCTCGCATCCCTCGAAAATACGGTGATGTCAAAGTCTCTCGCATCTCGCACCGGGGATCGCCCTGATGTCAACCAGGACATGCTTTCGGTTGGCGCCGCTAACATCGCCGCCGGGATATTCGCAGGTATGCCGGCCTCCGGTTCGCTCACGCGTTCTGCCCTCAACTACGAATCAGGAGCACGTACCAGGCTTGCCTCTCTCTTCTGCGGGATCCTCTGCCTCGCAGGCATCTTTCTTCTTGCGGCGTTTCCTCTCGTTCAGTTCGTCCCGCGAGCTTGTCTCGCCGGACTTGTCATCGCAGTGGCCGGATCCCTGATTTCTCCACGAGTCATCCGTATATGCCTGAGATCCACCAGGGACGACGCCCTCGTCCTTATCGTTAGTTTTCTGGCAGCCCTCTTCGCACCGCTTCACACCGCTATCTTCATCGGTATTGCACTGTCGATTTCACTGTTCCTGAGGAAGGCCTCACGCCCATACCTTGTTGAATACGAGGTGAATGATGAGGGCGACCTCAGGGAGCTTGGAGAAAAACGCAGGCGTCCCAATCCTTCGATCTCCATCGTCCACGTTGAGGGTGACCTCTTCTTCGGTGCTGCTGAACTGTTTCGAAACCAGATCCAACGTACCTTCATTGATGAAAACCTGAAGATTATCATCCTGAGACTGAAGAACGCCCGCCATCTGGACGCCACAAGCGTTCTTGCTCTTGAAGACCTGATTCGCTCAGCCCGGGCAGAAGGCAGGCACATTATCATATCGGGAGCATCCCGGGAGGTCTATCGGGTCCTTAAGTTCTCAGGGGTCCTTGAGGTCCTGCAGGAAGGTTGCGATAGGAAAAAGGGAGAGAGCAACCTGTACCTGTTCATGCCCAGTAACCCGAACATTTCGACCCGGGACGCGCTGAAGAGAGCTCAGCAGATTCTTGGCACTGACAAGGCGGACATCAAAATATTCTACGATCCGGAAAAGGATTCCTGACATCCTTCAGGACGACCGGGGGAAACCAGACCATGAGCCTGTTCACGGGCCGAAGCGCAGATTCAACCCACGCGGTAGACGATCCGCGCCTTGGTGGTATCGTATGGTGACATCTCCATTTTCACCTTGTCGCCCACCACCAGTCTTATGAAACGCTTCCGCATCTTGCCCGATATGTGCGCTAGCACCTCGTGCTCACTGGGCAACTTGACCTTGAACATCGTCCCGGCAAGAACCGCAGAAATGGTGCCTTCTACCTCCACGGCCTTGTCCTCACCATCCGCGCCCTTCTTCGGGCCACTGTAGTCAGTGCGGCGCCTCCTGCGGCCGCCTCCGCCTCTTCGTCTTCTTGGTGGTCCCGCGATAGCTCAGTACTGGGTTGGTTGAACCCACCTGCGCGGGTCTGCGGCGACATCATTGGCGATATTCTCATCCCCGCAATCGAAATCTGACTCCAAAGACCCTTATTTAGTGTTCCCCGACACCTCGGGGTCCTTCATCAGCCCCGAGGATTAGCGTTGACATGGGCTAGGCTCGCTCCTAGGTTTCCGCCCTTTTCCGAACCCGGTCAAGACTCCACAACGCCTGTAATGAAGACCTTTTCTGCAAAAGCCACTGAAGTTGAGCGCAAGTGGTATGTAATCGACGCCGCTGACCAGATCCTTGGAAAAGTCGCAGTAGAGGCTGCTCGCCTTCTGCGGGGAAAACACAAGCCGATCTTCACTCCCCATGTTGACACCGGAGACCACGTTGTAATCATCAACGCAGAAAAGGTCCGTCTGAGCGGCAACAAAGAAACCGAGAAAATTTACACCAGCTACTCCGGATATGTCGGCGGCCAGAAGGTTGAGACGCCCAAGAAGGTTCGTGCCCGGAGACCCGAACTCCTCCTTGAGCGCGCAGTTCGCGGTATGATTCCCCACAACAGGCTTGGCCGTTCGCAGTTGCGCAAGTTGAGAGTTTACGCAGGATCTGAACACGAGCAAGAAGCGCAGAAGCCTGAGCCCTATACGATCTAATCACCCTCCGGAAGCGAATACCCTTTCCAAACATGGCTGACACCGAAAAAACCTACACCGCCACAGGTCGAAGAAAGACTGCTGTTGCCCGCATCTGGATGACTGAAGGCACTGGAAGAATTGTCATCAACAACCGCTCGTTTGAAGAGTATCTCCCAACTCTTCCCCTCCAGAACGAGGTCCTTGCTCCTTTTCAGGCTACGAACCTGGTCAACAAGTATGATCTCAAGGTCGTGGTTCAGGGCAGTGGAATTCCCGGACAGGCTGACGCCATCAAACTTGCGGTCGCACGGGCGCTGACCGAGATGGATCCCGAGTTACGGGGAAGCCTCAAGGCCGCCGGTCATCTACGTCGTGACCCCCGGGCCAAGGAACGAAAGAAGGCAGGTCAACCCGGTGCACGGAAGCGCTTCCAGTTCTCCAAACGCTAGGGAACTCTCGACCCGAGAAATCCAAGCCGCGAGTCTCCCGACCTGCGGCTTTTTTCTTTTTTGTTTAGCATCGCAGCTTCGTTTTTCCTTCAATTCGTGAGGTGAGAATACTCTCTTGGAATGTAAACGGAATCCGGGCCGCACTCGGAAAGGGGGCTGCGGAGTCCATCATTGGTGTTCAGCCGGATGTGTTTTGTCTCCAGGAAACCAAGGCCCGCCCTGAGCAGGTAGAACTTCCTCTCGAACTGGGAAGCTATCGCAACTATTGGAATTCCGCCGAAAAGAAAGGCTACTCGGGAACCGCAATCTTCTCACAAATAGAACCATTGGACGTTCTCGTTGGTATGGGACTTGAGGAGCACGACAGCGAAGGCCGCGTGATTACTGCTGAATACCCGGACTTCATGCTCGTCAACGTCTATACACCCAACTCTCAGGATGGACTGCGGCGCCTGTCGTATCGTCTCGAATGGGACAAGGCCTTCCGTCACTATCTCAAGCATCTTGAAGAAAACCGTGGTAAGCCGGTCATTTTCTGCGGGGACCTGAACGTCGCTCACCATGAAATTGACATAGCGCGCCCCAGCCAAAACCGGAGGACAGCCGGTTTTTCAGACGAAGAGCGCGAAAGTTTCAGTGAGACCCTCCAGGCTGGATTCACCGATACCTTCCGCCACCTGCATCCCGAAGCAACCGGATCCTACTCCTGGTGGTCTTACCGGGCGCAGGCTCGACAACGGAATGTCGGCTGGCGTATCGATTATTTCGGGATCTCTGACGCTCTCATTCCCCGTCTTGAATCAGCCTCAATCTATCCCAATATTCATGGGTCTGATCATTGTCCGGTCGAAATTGTTCTCAGCTGAAGCCATTGTCTGCAAAGCGCCGTCCCCCAAGAGAACACTACCTCTGATTCCGGTTTTTTCTAAAGAGGCAGGTCGTAACTCCGGCCCGAGACCCCATCCCTCCAATTCACAAAGGCCGCATTCACGGTGGCGTATCCGCCCGGGGTCGGGTAGTTCCCTGTGAAGTACCAGTCACCGCATGACTCCTGCAGAGAGTCATGAAGGTTGCCAATGGTCTGAAAAATCACCTCCACCTCGCCCTGCCATCCGTTTTCGGGGAAAACCATGCGGCTGATCTCACTTGAAATCTCCTCTGCCGAGAATGGCTCGTAAATTCTCTTAACACAGTTCTGCATTTCGGACCACGGCTTGCGCAACTCCTCAATGCACGCCTTGTGCACTTCCTCAATCAGACTCTGGCGTCCATCCCGCTCGAGCAACCGAACCGCGGCCTGAAAGGCAATGAACTTTCCAAGTTCAGACATGTCGATTCCGTAGCAATCCGGGTAACGAATCTGCGGTGCAGTCGAGCATATGACAATTTTTCGTGGATTCGTTCGCCCAAGAATCTTGAGAATCGATGTCTTGAGCGTTGTTCCTCTGACGATGGAATCATCCAGGGCTACAAGGGTGTCGTCTTCTCCAACGACTCCGTAAGTAATATCGTAGACGTGCGAAACCAGCTGCGCCCTTCCCTTTTCCTGAGAAATGAACGTTCTCATCTTGATATCCTTGTGGGCAATTTTTTCCCCTCTCGGCCAGTTGTCCATGATGTGGTGGTTGAGAAGATCCTCATCAAGGTCTCCTGACCGCGCAGCCTCGAGGATGTTCGCTCTCACGCGATCACGTCGATATTGGCGAAGACCATCCATCAGGCCATACCACGCTGTCTCCGCAGTATTTGGGATAAAGGTAATTACTGCCGCACCGAAGTCCCCATCAATGGATTCTACCACCTGCTCGGTCAGAGCCGCGCCCATCGCCTTCCGCTCCTGATAGATCGCAGGATCATTTCCTCGGGAAAAGTAGATGCGTTCGAAGGAACAGTGCTGCTTCTTGACGGAAGGCGCAAACCTCTCCTCACTTATGCCGCCGTCACTCTTAATGGTTGCCACCACTCCCGGTTTCAATTCCTCTACTTCCTGCTCGGAGGCTTCAAAAACGGTCATCAGGGGCACACGCTCAGAGGCAAAGGCAACCACCTCATCGGTAACCAATCGATGACACGGTCGAATTCCATGAGGATCCCGCATGACGAACACATCACCATTTCCGATCACTCCACAGATGGCGTAGCCACCATCCCAGCCGACTGCAGACTCGCTCACGATCCGGCTGACATCCAGTTCTTCGGAGATACGCTGAGGAATCTCCTGTCCCGGGACACCCTCATCGCGAAGGCGCCGATAGATATCCGTATGAGCCTCGTCGAGATGGAACCCTACCTCTTCCAAAACGGTCTGAGTATCAGTTCCAAAGACCGGGTGCTGCCCTCGCTCGATTAATTGCTCATTGAGAGCTCGTGCGTTGGTCATGTTAAAATTGCCCATCACCATTAAGGTTCGCGTGGGCCAGTTGCTCCGCCGGAGGTAAGGATGGCAGGAGCCTGAGTCAAATTCACCTGAGGTGCCATAGCGCAGGTGCCCGACAAGTACTTCCCCTGCAAAATCGAATCTTTGTTTGAGGGCCTCGGGGTCATCCAGCTTCAGCGCTCCCGCTCTTGCAAGTTTGTTGACCTGCTTGAGTTCCAGACGAAAAAGGTTTGCCAGTGAATCACGCGAGGAGTCGCGGCGGCGGAAAATATAAGGCTGCCCCTTCTGCATGTTGAGCTTGGCACTACCAATACCCACTCCGTCATGGCCCCGGTTATGCTGCTTTTCCATCAGGAGGAATAATTTACGAAACCCCCAGAGGGCATCCCCATAACGATCCTGAAAATAGGCAAGTGGCTTCCGCAAGCGTACTACCGCAATCCCACACTCGTGATTCAGGTGATCGCTCATCCGGAATCTAATATTGGGAGCTAACGCGCACTCCGGGATCTTGATCAACCACTCCCAGAACACGCCCGCCCGGACCAGCTTCAACCGCCGCGCCAACGTCAGACTCATCCACGACTACTACCCAGCCAAAGCCCATGTTGAAGGTGTGCCAGCAACTCGTCTCATCCACGTAGCGGAGAAGTTTCTGCACCGCCGCATTCTCCCATTCGGGAACTTCTAGGGAGGACCCATACCCCTGATCCGTAAGCAGTCGCTCCAGATTTTCTGGCAGACCTCCTCCGGTAATATGCGCCATGGCTCTCGGCTTGATCCCCTTCTTTTTCAAGCCGCTTACTACATCATGATAAAGTCTCGTCGGAGGGAGAAGAGAATCAACCTCGTCGGAGGAGAACGCCTCGCTGTTTTCAGCGAGAACCCGCCGAATCAGACTCCATCCGTTTGCATGAACTCCATCGGACTCATAGCCGACCAGCACATCGCCCGGGACAATAGACCCCGCATCCAGCATCTCTTCTTTCTCCACGCACCCTACGCAAAATCCGGAGAGCTCTATGACTCCCTCTGGAACAACCCCGGGCATCTCCGCAGTCTCGCCACCAGCAAGAATACAACCACACTCCTCCAGATAATCTGCCATTCCAGAAACCAGTCGCGTGATCCGACCTTCGTCGAGCTGCGCTATTCCAATATAGTCCAGAAACATGAGAGGATCTCCCCCTGTGGTAAGAATATCGTTAACGCTCATGGCCACGAGATCCTTGCCGGCGTCTTCGATCCGGTCGTATTGCAGTTGAACCTCCAGCTTAGTACCCACCCCATCACAGCCCGTGACGATTACGGGTTCGCGGTAATCGCTGAGTTCAAGAGCTGCGGCAAAGAGTCCATATCCCCCCATCAACTGGCGTTGCCTCTGAGTGCGCTGCACATGGGTGCGAATGTCACCGACCAGGGCCGCAGCCTTCACCGTATCAACGCCTGCCTCTGTGTAGGTCAGCTTGTCGGCCATCCGCTTTTTTTGTAACAGGCAGGCGCTTGACCGCAAGCCCAACATCGCCAGCCGCCGGCACACCAGCTCTCGCCAGAACAGTCAGAAATCATCTTCCGAATTTACGCTCCAGTTCCGAGAGAGCGAACTCGACAAAAATCGGCCTTCCGCCGGGCGTGACGTAGGGCTGGTCACATGCGAAAAGCTGCTCAAGCAGTGATTTTCCCTCATTTTCCCTGAACTTGACCCCCTTGGCCCCAACCTTTGCCAGTTTAGCTGCAAACTTCTCTGCGGTCAGTTCCCGGCTACTTTTCCCCTCGGCGCTGTGAACAAGCTCGTCCACGATGTCGAGGAGCAGGGCCCGGGGATCTTCCTGGTCGAGCGCCGGCGGGATGCAGCGGAGCTGTACCGTTCCGGCCCCGAAGGGCTCCACCTCCATTCCTGCCGACTTGAAGTTATCCACATTCCTGACCACGACATCAAGATCCCGGGAATCAAGCTCTAGAAGTAGAGGCACAAGCAACCCTTGCGACACCGCAGCCCCTGCCTCCATTATCCTCAGCAATGACTCAAACAAGATCCTCTCCCGGGCTGCTTGTCCCTCGAGGAGAGCAAGTCCATCGACCCCCTCGAGAATAAAATAGGATGCATGAAGAATTCCAACGATCCGAAAGGGTGGCTCCTCCGGTCGACCTTCCTCCGAGCCGAGCTCCGGCTGCACCTCGGCACTCCAGCTCCGTGGCTCTGGCGCGCTGACCCCCTCGTCCCTGACCCGGGCCTCAACCCCGGCGCAGGCGAGCCGGCCAACGTCTTCACCTGCTCGATCTCCTGCCTCGTCTAACTGAGGATAGGTGAAGTTTGGCGCTCCCTCCTTCAATACTCCGGTCTTCACTGCCGGTTGGTCTTTCCCTGAGAGCGGCCGCTCTCTCACTCCCCTACTACTCCCTCTCTTTACTGCCTCGCCAACAGCCTCAAGCAAAAGACTACGCAGATCCCCCGGCTGATGAAATCTGACCTCTCGTTTCGACGGATGTACGTTCACATCAACAAGCAGAGGATCGATCTCGAGCCAGATCCACGCGGCCGGATGCCGATCTCCAGGAAGAGATCCACGGCACGCCTCGCCCAAAGCCCGCCAGACAACCTGATCCTCAATCGGTCGCCCGTTCATGAATACATACTGTCCCCTCCTGCTTTTTCGAGCATCTTCCAGAGAACCCAGATAGCCACTTACCGCCATGCCGGGATATTCAAGGCGGGACACTTCCCGCAAGTTGCCGAGATTCTGCCGCCCCCCAAGATCGGCAATCCGAACTCTCCTGTCGTCTGTAGCCGCAACATCAAAGGAGACTCGACCATCCTTCCTGTACACGAACCGAGTCTCCGGACTTGAGAGTGCGTGAAGCCGGACCTGATGATCAACATGAGCTGTCTCAGTCGCCTCACTTCGCAAAAATTTGCGGCGCGCGGGAACATTATAGAACAGATCACGGACTTCTACAGACGTGCCCGGAGGGCACCCGGCCTCAGAAACATCCTGCAATTTTCCTCCCGCTATGGAAATAGCCGTTCCCGCAACACAATCCTTCAGGCGGGTCA
>MDTD01042236.1_pt1 | contig 10018 bp, 11 predicted proteins | sample 811221 | NCBI WGS metagenome assembly MDTD01 (sample SAMN05326646, study PRJNA326480) | marine metagenome | isolation source: seawater | place: Pacific Ocean: South West | collected 2011
AACGTTCCAGTAGTAGTTACGGAAGCAGATGATTTAAAATCAATTGAGTTTGCAATAATTGAAAATGTTCAAAGACATGATTTAAATCCTTTAGAGGAGGCTCAAGGCTACAAACGACTTATCGACGAATTCTCCTATGACCAGGAAAAGGTATCTAAATTTATTGGTAAAAGTAGAAGTTATATTGCTAATTCATTAAGAATCTTATCATTACCAGAAGATGTCATAAAACTTATAGAGTCTCAAAAATTAACCGCAGGACATGCAAAAATTTTGGTTGGGTTAAATAATGCAAGTTTTGTGGCCAATAAAATTTTAGAAAATAAGTTTTCTGTAAGACAAGCAGAAAATTTTGTTAAAATTTTTAAAATAAAAAAACAAAAAAAAAATAATATTAAGGATTCCAATATAATAGCACTTGAATTATCTGTTTCAAATAAAATTGGTTTAAATGTTAATATACAAAATAATAATAGAAACAAAGGTAAAATTTCTTTTGAATATAAAGATTTAGATCAATTAAATAAAATAATTGAAATTATAAAAACAAATTATTAATATTTTTAAGATACTTTTTCTAATATAAAATCAGTAACTAAATTTACTGAATTATTTATATTTTTTTTTAATGATAATTCTAGTTCATTTAATTCATAAATTAACTTTTTAATATTTTGTGAGTTCCATTTTTTTAGCTGTTCCTTTACTATTTCTTTATCTTTCCAAAAAATAGGCGGTTTTGCAGATGATATAGTTAAATTTATATTTTTATTATTTTCATACTCTTTAGTGAGCGTCAGTATTTTTTTTAATTTATTCAAAAAAATCTTTGTAATTAAAATAGTTTCATCGTTAGAAAAATTATTTTCATTTAAAATGTTGATTATTTTTTTTTTGTTTTTTGCTAAACAATTATCTATAAGGCTTGAAATACTGTGATTCTCAACTAAATTTATTAGTTTTAAAAGCTCTTCCGTTGTTATTTTTTCTTTTTTTTTTGAAAAATGTTCGATTTTATTAAGTTCATTAAAAAGAACTCCTCTATCTCCACCACATTTATTTACGATTAAGTTAATGTTTATTGGTGATATAGAGATTTTTTTTTTTTTAAAAAAATTATTTGTTATAGAAAATAAAGTTTTCTCGTTGTCTGGATAATATGCCATACATATTAAGTTTTTGTCTTTCTCGAATAAGCTTCTTAATTTAGATTTTTTTTCTAAATTTTCAGAATTTAGAATAATAATTACATCATCTATATTTTTTTCTTTTAATTCTTCAATAACATTTATTATTTTATCAGTTACTCTTTTAATTATAATTATCTTTTCATTATCAAAAAAAGATCTAGATAGGATGTCTTCAATTAAACTATTTTTATTTTCTAAAATTTCTTTTTCTTCAAAAATTGTAATATTTTTTTTATCTTTAGTTATAAGCTTAAGATTTTCATTTTTATGGCCTTCGTTTTTACCATAAAATAAGATTAATTTATTTAAATTAAAATTTATTTTACTAATTTCGTAGTTTTTAATTATCATTTAAATTCATTAAATCAAAAATTATTTGATCTGATATACTTGCACTTAAGTTATTTTTAACGTTTTTCTCATAATTTTTTTGTTCAATAGTATCATCATTATTCTTGACGTTATTTTTTTCTGAATAACTAAATTCATAATTTTTTGTTTCTCCATTTTGAAATAATATTTCAGTTTTTAAAATTGTATTAACAATTATCTCAATATCTGTAGGTGTACCAATTACATTTTTAGCTAAAATTTTTTTTTTAAATTCTGTTTTAATATTTAGTTTTTGTTTTATTTCTTTTTCTGCAAATGTATATCTTGTTAAATTAGTTTTTAAAATATTGTTTACCTCTCTATCTCCAGTAAAATTCATAGAAGTTATTTGAAAATTTAAATTATTATTTTTAGAATATATTGCACTATAGCCACAGCCTAATAATAATATACTTACAAAGAATAGTAGAATAATATTTTTTTTCATTTATTAAATTATTATATTAATTAGTTTATCAGGGATGTAGATATTTTTTTTTATTGTTTTAATTAAATATTTTGAAAGGTTTTGATTACTTTCAATCATTTTTATTAGTTCTTTTTCACCACATCCTTTTTCAACTTCAAGTAAAGCTCTTTTTTTTCCGTTTATTTGAACAACAATTTTTACTTTACTTTCTATCAATATTTTTTCGTCATAAGTAGGCCATTTTAAATTATTTTTAAATCCCAATAACTCTAATGCCTCACTAGAGAAATGAGGAAGAATTGGTGTAATTACAGTCAAAATTTTTGCATAATTTTCTATCAATGTTTCTCGTTTGTAATTTTTAGTAAGCTCTTTATAAAAAAAAGAATACATTTCATGTATATTTGCAATAATTATGTTATAACTAAAACTTTCAAGATTTTTTGTTACTTTTTTAATAAAAAGAGATGTGAATTTTAAAACTTTATTTGAGCTGTCATTTTTGTGTTTTTTTTCAATTTCATTTTGAAACTTAACATGTAAAGCCCACATTTTTTGGACAAATTTGTAAGCAGATACAATTCCATCCTCTGACCACTGAACATCTTTGTCGGGCGGACTATCAGACAAAATAAATAATCTAGCAGCGTCAGCGCCGAAGTTTTCTATAATCTTTTCTGGGTCAATTGTATTTTTTTTTGACTTAGACATAGACTCATTAGGACCAACATTTATTTTCTTTGATTTATCACCTTTTAAATATTTAACACCATTTATAGTCTCTATTTCTTCTGGACTTACCCAATTATTATCAGAATCTTTATATGTCTCGTGACAAACCATTCCTTGCGTAAATAAACCATCAAAAGGCTCAATTATATTAAAGTTATTGTTTTTATATGATAGAGCTTTCATAAAAAATCTAGAATATAATAAGTGTAAGATCGCATGTTCAACACCACCAATATACTGATCAACAGGCATCCAATAATCCACATCTTCTTGATTGAAACCATAACTTTTTTCTTTTGGAGAGCAAAACCTTAAATAATACCATGATGAACAAACAAAAGTATCAAGAGTATCTGTTTCTCTAAAATATTCTTTTCCATCAATTATAATATTTTTCCAATCATCTTTAGAATCAAGAGGATTACCTTTTATATCCAAGTCAATTCTCTCAGGTAGTTTTACTGGCAAATGTTTTTCAGGTATTGGAAAAATATTTCCTTCTTTGTCGTATGCAATAGGAATAGGACATCCCCAATATCTTTGTCTAGAAACTCCCCAATCTTTCAATCTATAATTTATTTGTTTTTTACCTAATTTTTTTTTTTCTAAAATTTCTATTGTTTTTATTACCGACTCCTTAGGAGCCTCCATTCCATTTAATAAATCAGAATTAATTATGATACCTGGACCAGAATAAGCTTCTTTTTCTACTTGGTAATTATCATCAGCTCCGTTTGGTTTAACAACGGTTTTTATTTCAAGTTTATACTTTTTTGCAAAGTCAAAATCTCTTTGATCGTGAGCTGGGCATCCAAAAACAGCACCAAAACCATAATCCATTAAAACAAAATTTGCAAAATACACAGGCACTTTTTTATTTGTGTCAAGAGGGTTAATTGCTAAGAGATTTGTTTTAAAACCTATCTTTTCACCTACAGCAATAGCTTCCTCTGTAGTTCCAGTTTTAGAGCATTTTTCTTTAAAGTTTAAAAAGTCTTTATCTTCTTTATAATATTGTGAAATTTCGTGGTCAACTGAAAGAGCCAAGAAGGAAAATCCATAAAGAGTGTCTGGTCTCGTGGTAAAACATTTAACAGTGCCTATTGGCAGATTTCCTTCAATTTTGAATTCTATTTCACAGCCAAATGATTTTCCAATCCAATTTTTTTGCATTGTTTTTACTTTATTCGGCCATTTATCTAATTTATTAAGATCATCTAGTAATTCTTGGGAGAATTTAGATATATTAAAAAACCATTGACTCAATTTTTTTCTTTCAACGGGAGCTCCTGATCGCCAACCTTTTCCATCTATAACTTGTTCATTTGCAAGAACAGTTTCATCTACAGGATCCCAATTTACATAATTTTCTTTTCTGTAGACTAATTTTTTTTCATATAGTTCTAAAAAAAATTTTTGCTGATGTTTATAATAATCTTCAGAGCAAGTAGAAATTTCTCTGTCCCAGTCAATTGAAAGACCAAGTTTTTTTAATTGATTTTTCATTTTTGAAATATTTGACTCTGTCCACATTTTTGGATCAAGTTTATTTTGTCTAGCCGCATTTTCAGCTGGCATCCCAAATGAGTCCCATCCCATTGGATGGAGAACATTGTATCCTTGTAAATATTTATATCTAGCCAGGACATCACCAATAGTATAGTTTCTCACATGACCCATGTGAATTTTACCTGATGGATATGGAAACATTTCTAAACAATAAAATTTTTTTTTATCTTTATTTAAAGTTGTTTTAAATGTTTTGTCTCTTTCCCATATATTTTGCCATTTTTTTTCAATTTCTCTAAAATTATATCTATTCATATGTAGAATAAATTTTATTGATCGGTTCTTAAAAAAGAACTTTTAATAGGTTTAAAATTTTTGTCTTTGCTTTGTTTAGCGTATATAGCAGCAATTTTTAATATTTCTTTTTTTAGTTCTTTGTTAAGATTACTTGTTCTTTCAATGACTTTACAATTTTCTTGTTTGATACATTTTTTATGAAATATTTTTACGTCTAAAGCGTCTGACCTAACATCATTAGATAGAAATCTAATTGTAATCTTAATAGACTCATTATCCATTTTTTCTGAATACCAATCAGTAATAATAATTCCACCACTATAATTCGCTGAAATTAAGGGCATAAAATCAATCACATCTAAAGTTGCTCGCCAAAGTTCATTTGAACTTGCAAATTCAAAGTTTCCACCTGAACCACCTTTGATTGCTTTATCAAGCCTGAATCCTTTTCCTTGTTCTAAATTATTCTTAACTCTTTCTTTGGGGTTTGGTGGGTATTTTCGTGCATCAGCACCTGGTAATTTTCCACCACATGAATTTAAACTTAATATAGAAATGATTAAAATAATTTTAAATGTATTTAAAAACATATATAATTTTATTATTTTTAATGGATTTTTGAGAATTTATACATCATATTTAAAAAAGCATTATAAATTGAAGAAAATTCGATACTTTTAACTGTTGCATATTTACAACAATATTACTTTTTTATGCAATATAATAGCATCAATTCATGTTTTTAGCTCACTAAATGTTATGTATGCGATGTTTATTATTAATAATTAACATTAATTATAAGGAGTAATTAATATGAACAAAATAACAAAAATTGGATTATCAGCATTAGCTGGTTCTCTAGTTGCGTTCTCAGTTAATGCTGCAGAAATGTCAGCATCTGGTGGCGCTTCATTGACTATGTCAGACCAAGGTTTGAACAATGAAGGTAACAGATTTACAATGGGTAATAGTGTTACTTTCTCTGCTTCAGGTGAGACTGACGGTGGTCTAACAGTATCAGCATCATACGAGTTAGATGATGATGTAATGGATGATTACAGCATGTCATTTGGAAATGATGATTTCGGAACAGTAACATTTTCTGGTTCGGGCGGAAGTTCTGCAATGAGTGCAGTAGATGATGTAGTACCAAACGCTTACGAAGAAGCATGGCATGGTGGCGGCGGATCTGTCATTAATGGTTTAACTGGAATTAATTCGTTTAGTTACGTTGCACCATCTTTTTCTGGAGCAACTTTAACAGTATCTTACTTGCCATCAAGTGAAGCTGTTTCAGTACAATCATCAACTTCTTACGCATTAAAGTTTTCACCAGAAATGATGGAAGGTCTAACAATTGGATACGCGTCACAAGAAGATGACTCAGGATCAGCAACTGCAACAACTTCTGATACTTCAGAAAGCACATTGTACTTCACTTACACAAGTGGTCCAATTTCAGTTGGTTATCAAGAGTCTGAATTAGACGCTGATACTAATGCTGAAGATGCAGATTCAAGTTCTTTCGGTATTACTTATGCAGTAACTGATGAGTTCACAATCGGATATGGTGCGCATACGTATGAAACTACTGGAAATGCTAATTTATCAGACCAAGAGTCTACAGCGGTTTCAGCTTCTTACACAATGGGTGGTATGACTATCGCTGGTGTAATGAACGATATGGATAATGTGTCAGGTGCAGCAGCTACAGACAGAGAAATGTACGAGCTGAACCTATCATTTGCATTCTAATTTAATTTAGATTAAATTTTAAAAGGGCCCCCTAGTGGGGCCTTTTTTTATTCAAAATAAGAAATACCAGCAAAATCAGATTGATCTAGTAGGGAGAGTTTTTTTTTGTTATTGTTTGAAATTCCACCAAGTACTACAATGTTTCTTTTAGTTAGTTTAGAAAGTAATCTAAATTTATTTATTCCTAAATAATTTTTATTTTTTTTAAATATAGAAGACAAAAATATTTTTGTCACATTTTGAATTTCTTTATTTCTAATTTCTTTAAGGTTATGAGCTGAACCAATTATTCTAAATTTTTTTTTATAAGAGTATGCTAAATGTTTTAAGTTTTTGTTAAAAGAGGGGATATAGGCACCATCCAGGTCAAGTTTAATTGCTAATTTAATGTTATTTGACAGATAGAATTTTATTGATTTTTTTTTACAATATTTCTTAATTTTTAAAATAAGTGTTTGATCTGGTGTTTTTGCCGAATAGTTTCTATAAATTATAGAGGTTTGTTTATCTTGTTTATCTATATTAGTTGTGTCAAATTTATCAATAAAGTAATATTTTCTAATCATATTTTTATGCACAATATTGTTAAAAATTTATTAAATATCGAAAACAATATCAAAGTTCATCTTAATAAAAAAAATATTGCTAATCATCCTAAAATTATTGCAGTTTCTAAAACTTTTAAAATAGACAAGATATATCCATTAATAGAGCATGGCCATATTAATTATGGTGAAAATAAAGTTCAAGAAGCTATAGAAAAATGGACAGAGGTTAAAAAAGTAAATTCAGATTTAAAATTACATATGATTGGCAAATTGCAGACTAATAAAGTAAAATTTGCAGTTCAAATTTTCGATTACATACATTCGGTAGATAGTGAAAAACTCGCTAAAAAAATTGCTGATGAACAAAATAAAGTTAATAAAAAAATTAAAATTTTTTTGCAGGTTAATATTGGTAACGAAAATCAAAAATCAGGAGTAAGTAAAAGTCAAGTAAACCAACTAGCTTCTTATTGCAAGGAGATAGGGTTAGATATTATTGGTTTGATGTGTATTCCACCAGTAAATTTTGATCCAGATATTTATTTTAAGGAAATGAGTAAATTAAACCTAGATCTTGGGTTTACAGAATTAAGTATGGGAATGTCTTCTGATTATCTTACTGCTGTCAAATATTTATCAACCTATGTAAGAGTTGGATCTAGTATTTTTGGCGAGAGATCTTAAAAAATTTTTATTTTTGAATTTCTTTTAATTAATTTAAGCATAATCAAGAAATCTTTTTTTTTTTAAAACAATGCATCCTGCTGTTGGTTTATAATTTTTTGTAAGATGAATGAAAATACAGCTACCTAAGCCAGTAATATTTTTCTTAAAGTTATATTTAATGGGAATTAATAAATCGTATTTTTTATCATTTCTCTTTAATTTTTCATGTCGAATTTTTTTTTCTATTTTAATAAGTTTGTTATATTTTTTTGGAAAGCGAATATCATCACACCAACCCATATTCTTTCTAATGGCAATACATTTTAGTAAAGTTAAAGGTTTTTTTAAACGATCTTTTCTAAAATAAAGATTTTCAATTTCATAAGTTCCTTTTGGTGTTTTTTTATCACCCTCTCTCTTATTGTTTGTTGAACCTCTTTTTCCAATACTGCATTTGAATTTAAATTCATCCACTTGAAGAGTATGTTTATTTTTAACAAAAATTGTCATATTCTATTTTATATGAGTGTTCAAAATTTAATAATATATAAGTTTATATCATTATATCATATTCTTGAAGAAGTTGGTCCAGACTTAAATTACAATATTACTCATGCTGATAATGAAAATTCATTAAAAAACAGTATTAAAAATCTTAATAGTTATTTAATTATATCAAATAAAAAATATTCAAATATTGATAATCAATTCATTTTAGATAATACTCCAATTAATATTTTCAAATTAGTAGAAAAAATAAATATAGAGTTTTTAAAAATACAATTTAATAGTCAGTCTGAATTAAGAGTAAATAATTATACTATTGATCTTAATTCTAGAGAAATTTTTATAAATAATACTAAGCTTAAGTTGACTGAAAAAGAAATTAATACAATTATTTACCTATCTAAATCAAACAAGCCTATTTGTATTGATGAACTGCAAGAAAAGGTATGGAGCTATCAATCTGATATTGAAACTCATACTGTTGAAACCCACATTTATAGGTTGAGAAAAAAAATTTTAAATACATTTGGTGATAATGAATTTATAATTAGCAGGAAAAATGGCTATCAAATCAAATAACAAAAATCCTATAATTAAAGACTTATTTACAAAAAAATATAAACCTAAAATAATTAAGGCTAAAAAAGGCAAAGGAAGCTTTAAAAGAAAGAAAAGTTGAATTTAAAGTCTTGCTCCAATTTGTTGTATTACCCTTGATGACATTTCAGTTCCTTTTGTAAGACATTCTTTTGTAGATAATTTGTTGATGTACCCATGTAAAAATCCAGCAGCGAACAGATCACCTGCACCTGTTAGGTCAATAATGTTAAGATTTTTTTCAATATCTGTCTCAGAAACTTCATCTCCATTAATTGCTACTGCACCTTTTTCGCCCCTAGTTACAATAATTAATTTGTTAAGTTGTTTTGAAAAATCTATAATTTCATTAAAATTTTTCGCTTCGATTAATGAAGTAATTTCTTGTTCGTTAGCAAAGGTAATGTCGAGCTTGTTTTTAACCAAATTCAAAAAATTAGGTTTGTGTCTATCCACACAAAACAAATCAGATAGTGACATGGCAACTTTATTTGCACAATTTATCGCTTTATCAAATGCTTTTTTTGGATCTCCTTCATCCCACAAATACCCTTCTAAAAATATTATCTCACTTTTTTTTATTGCATCTAAACTAACATCATTTTCATTAATTTTTCCTGCTGTGCCCAAGAAAGTACACATTGTTCTTTCTGAGTCTGGAGTTATTAATATTAAGCAAGTCCCTGTTGGTAATTCTTCTTTTTTTTTTGAATAAAAATACTCTACATTTTCTTTTTTTAATCCTTTTTCATATTTACTTCCAAATTCATCATCAGAAACTTTGCCTATAAAACCAACTTTATTTCCAAGTTGAGATAATCCAACTATAGAGTTAGCTACAGAACCTCCTGAGATAGTTTTTTCAATTTTAAGATTTGTTAATAAGCTTTTGAATTCTTTTTCATCGAAAATTAATTTCATAGTGCTTTTGGTAAGATTATTTTTTTCAATGAAAAATTCATCTACTTTGCAGATGACATCAACTATTGCGTTTCCTATTCCTAAAATTTTCATATTAAGCTTTTTTGGTAGTAACAGGTTTTTTTCTATTTGGGTAGCATGTAGTGCAAATTTTACAGCTCAAACCAAAGCAATCTCTTGCCTTACAATATTCTCTACCATAAAAAATTATTTGTAAATGAAGTTTAGACCAAGTATTTTTAGGGAATATTCTTTTTAAATCTTTTTCAGTTTGACCTACATTTTTCCCATTTGTTAAACCCCATCTTTGAGCAAGTCTATGAATATGAGTATCAACAGCAAAGGCTGGATATCCAAAACCTTGGGACATCACAACACTTGCTGTTTTGTGTCCTACACCAGGTAGTTTTTCGAGTTCTTCAAAGGTTTTAGGTACTTTACCCTTATGTTTTTCTAACACTTGTTTTGACATTAAGTAAATACTTTTGGCTTTA
>MDTD01095730.1_pt1 | contig 10018 bp, 9 predicted proteins | sample 811221 | NCBI WGS metagenome assembly MDTD01 (sample SAMN05326646, study PRJNA326480) | marine metagenome | isolation source: seawater | place: Pacific Ocean: South West | collected 2011
AGACAACCTTTGTTCAACACTCCTGATCCAAGTTACAACGGAGCAATTTGGGGTAGAGATGTCCCTAAATTGACAGGAGCTAATGTTGCTTTCGCAGTGAGAGCGAGAGTTGTTTTACTTAGAGACTTAGGTGCGCCTTTGTCTCCTTTTAATGCTTTCCAGATTATTCAAGGTTTGGAAACTGTTGCTTTAAGAATGAAACAACATTGTGCCAATGCTGAGAAAGTAGTTAAGTTCTTGGAAACTCAAAAAAAAGTTAAAAATGTTATCTATCCAACTAATCACCAAGGAGAAATTAGAGACAGAGCCAAAAGATATATGAATGGAGGCTATGGATCTTTGGTTGGTATGGACTTAGGTACTAAGGAGGCTGGGGCAAAGTTTATTGATAGCTTAAAACTTCTTTACCACGTAGCAAATATTGGTGATGCTAGAAGTTTAGCAATACATCCAGCATCCACAACACATAGTCAATTAAATGATAAACAGTTAGCTGAAGCCGGTGTTACACCAGGATATGTTAGACTCTCAATCGGTATTGAGCATCCTGACGATATAATTTCTGATATAAAACAAGCATTAGCTGCTTAAATTAAAATTTTGTTAATACGTCAAGTCGACTACTTGACGTATTAACCCAAACAACTAAAAAGGTCTGATGAAAAAGATCTTTAAAAACTTAATAATAATTCTATTTTTTAGTACTAGTTTTGCTTATTCGGAAGTCATTAAACCAAATAAAAAAATTAAACCTCAAGAAGTGATTAAAATTCAATTAAATGGTTTAAAAAAAAATGACCTTTCTTATAAAGATAGTGGTATTGAACAAACTTGGGAATTCGCGCATCCATCAAATAAAATTTTTACTGGTCCATTAGAAAAATTTAAAAGAATGATCAAAGGCGAGTCTTACAAAATGCTTTTAAACCACAAAGAACATAAAATTAGTGAAGTTTATTCCGACGAAAATAAAGCAATTTTTGAAGTGGTTGTAATGGATGATTCAAAAAAATACTTCATGTTTAAATGGCAAGTTGAAAAATATTCTAAGAAAGGACCGCTCAAAAATTGTTGGTTAACAACGATAGTTTCAACCCCAGTTCCTATGGGCCCTTCAATTTAAAATACTAGATGAATTCAATTTTTTTTGTTAATTTTCAGCTGTGAAAAAAAAATATTCCATCTTTAATATCGTAAAAAACTCTTTTTCTGGCAATGAAAAATGGAAAAAGATGTGGCGTAACCCTTCCCCACGTAAGTTTTATGATATTGTTATTGTTGGTGGTGGCGGGCATGGTCTTGGTACTGCTTATTACCTAGCAAAAGAACATGGTTTAAAAAATATAGCTGTTATTGAAAAGGGTTGGCTTGGTGGAGGAAACACTGGACGTAACACTACAATTATAAGGTCAAATTATCTTTGGGATGAAAGTGCACATCTATATGAACACTCGCTAAAACTTTGGGAAAACTTAACTTCAGAATTAAATTACAATGTAATGTTTAGTCAAAGAGGCGTTCTTAATTTAGCACATAATGAACATGACATTAAAGAAATCAAAAGAAGGGTAAGTGCGAATAAATTAAACGGAATTGACTCTTACTGGGTGGATCCAAAAGAAATAAAAAAATTAGTACCGATAATGAATATAAAAAACTGTAGGTACCCTGTGCTTGGAGCATCGTACCAACCAAGAGCTGGTACCGCGCGACATGATGCTGTTGCATGGGCTTATGCTATGAGAGCTGATGAATTAGGAGTTGATATAATTCAAAATTGTGAAGTAAAAAAAATTAAAACAAAAAATGGAAAGGTTCAAGGTGTTGAAACTTCAAAGGGAGTCATTAGAGCAAAAAGAGTTGGAATTGTCGCCTCTGGACATACAAGTGTTTTAGCTGAAACAGCTGGTATAAAATTACCTTTACAGAGCAAACCACTTCAAGCTTTAGTTTCTGAGCCAATCAAACCAGTAATAGATACTGTTGTCATGTCAAATGCTGTACATGCATATGTTAGTCAATCTGATAAAGGTGAACTTGTAATTGGTGCAGGTACAGACGGATATAATTCTTTTACACAAAGAGGTGGCTATAATATTGTTGAGGACACCATCAGAGCAATTATCGAACTGTATCCTATTTTTGGAAAAATGAAAATGCTTCGACAGTGGGGAGGGATTGTAGATATTTGTCCAGATGCTAGCCCTATAATAAGCAAATGTGAAATAGAAGGTTTGTATTTTAATTGCGGATGGGGAACTGGAGGTTTTAAAGCAACGCCTGGTAGTGCAAATGTTTTCGCACATACTATTGCAAAAAATAAACCTCATTCAATTAATGAGCCATTCTCCTTAGATCGTTTTGTTAGTGGAAGATTAGTTGATGAGCATGGAGCAGCTGCAGTAGCTCACTAAAGATGCTTTTAATAAATTGTCCTTATTGCGGTGAAAGAGATCAAATCGAATTTTCAAATGGTGGAGAAGCCCACGTTATTAGACCAAAAGATCCCGATAGTATTAATGACAGAGAGTGGTCGGAATATGTTTTTGTAAGAGCAAATCCAAAAGGTATATATTATGAACGTTGGGTTCATACTCATGGGTGCAGAAAATGGTTCAATGTAATTAGAAACACATCTACAGATGAAATACTTAAAGTTTACAAAATAGGAGATATGCCTCCTCCAGTTAAGGGGTTTAAAAATATATTAAAGTCGCCTTCGGGAGAACCAGAGGTAGGTTCAGGTAATTTTGCAGTCAAAAAAAATGAGTGAAAATAAAATATATTTTAAGTTCGACGGAAAAACTTTAGCTGGTGACCCTGGAGATACTATTGCAGCAGCTCTGCTAAGAAATGAAATAAAATTGGTTGCGAGAAGTTTTAAATATCACCGACCAAGAGGCGTATATACATGTGGTATAGAAGAGCCAAATGCTCTAGTGCAAATTTTAAACGAAAAGAATGAGCCAAATGTTAGAGCTACTATAAAGAAAATATATAATGGCATGATAGTTAAAAGCCAAAACAGATGGCCTTCTTTAAAAAGAGATTTTGGTTCGATAAATAATTTATTATCTCCAATATTTTCAGCAGGTTTTTATTACAAAACCTTTATGGGACCAAAAGGGTTTTGGAAAAATATCTATGAACCACTTATTAGGAGGACTGCAGGATTAGGTAAACCTCCTGAAGAATTTAGGTCAAAAAGTATTCATTTAAACCACAATGTTGATTTTTTAATTGTGGGTGCTGGCTTAGCAGGATTGCTTGCTGCAAAAAAATTAGCTGGAACAAATTATGATGTTTTACTTGTGGAGAGAGATGATGATTTTGGAGGAATATTAAAAAATTCAAATAAAATAAAATTAGTTGATGGTCAAAACCCTAGGGATTGGATTGAAAAAACAGAATGGTTAATAAAAAGTAATAAAAATATTAAAATTTTAAAAAATACCACTGTAACAACTTATAACTACAAAGATCATTTAATTGCAGTTGAAGATAAATTTGTTGGTAAAGTTCCTGATAACAATAAACCAGAACTTGTCCTTCATAAAATCAGAGCAAAACATACAATTTTAGCTAATGGACACATAGAGAGATTCTTATCATTTAGAAATAACGATTTACCAGGCGTGATGTTGGCAGCTTCTTTTGAGAAGTACTTAAAAAAATATAATGTTTTAGCAGACCGAAACCCAGTTATTTTTACGAATAACTCCTCTACTTTCAGTCTAATAAAGTCTTTAACCGACATTAATCATAAGCCAAAAGCATACATAGATGTAAGAGATGAGAAAAAAATTGAAAAGGAGACAATTGATTTACTTAAAAAATATAATATTCCTCTATATGCAAAGTCTGAAGTAGAGGGATGTGAAGGAGGTACCGAACTTAAAAAAATATTTGTAAGATCAAAAAAAGATAAAATTACAAAAATTAGTGGAACAATGCTGTGTATTTCAGGTGGATATAATCCAGATATACACCTTTTCACTCAGTCAAAAGGATTGGTTAAATGGGATAACAAAATTTTAACATTTAAACCTGACAGATCCTTTCAAAATACAATAGTGATTGGATCTGCAAGTGGAAACTTTAACTTTGAAAATTTAAATGATGAAATAAATAAAAAACTTAAGTTTATTTTAGACTCAAACAATATCAAAGTTGACTTAGAAATATGTGGGTCAAAAAATTTTAAGATTCAGGAAATTTGGGAAACAAAAAATTTAAATAAATCTTTATGGTCGAAATCTTTCATTGATTTACAAAATGATGTTACGACTAAGGACTTGAGACAAGCGATTAGAGAAGGTTTTGATCGTATAGAACACTTAAAACGCTTTACAACAAATAGTATGGGAACTGATCAAGGAAAAATAAGCAGTATTAATGCTTTAGGTATAGCGTCTAAGATTTTAAAAAAAACTATCTCAGAAGTTGGAACAACTACATATAGACCTCCTTATAGTCCATTAAGTTTTTCTGCGATCGCTGGACGAAGCATCTACGAATTTTATGATCCGATAAGAAAAACCGCAATACATCCATGGCATGAAAGTCATAACGCAGTTTTTGAGGATGTGGGACAATGGAAAAGGCCCTGGTATTTTAAAAAATATGAAAATGAAAATATGCATGAAGCAGTACAGAGGGAGTCAAAACAGGTTAGGGAGTCAGCAGGTATATTAGATGGCAGCACTCTTGGTAAAATTGAGATAAAAGGTAAGGATGCCTTGGAATTTGTTAATTTGATTTATACAAATAGTTTCACAAAAATGAAACCTTTGACTGGAAAGTACGGTTTAATGCTTGGTGAAGATGGAATGGTAAAAGACGACGGTATTATTTGTAAAATTAATGACCAACATTTTATTGCTACAACAACAACTGGTGGAGCCGCAAATGTATTATCTCACATGGAAGAATATGCACAAACTGAGTGGCCAAATTTAAGAGTATACCTAAACTCGATTACTGAGCAATTTTCGACTTTTAATCTTAGTGGTCCAAAATCAAGGGTTATTATGGAAAGAGTTTTCCCAAATATAGATTTTAGTAATGAAAAATTCCCTTTTATGAGTTTTAATTTTTATAATTATTTAGATACTGAAATAAGAATACTTAGAGCTAGCTTTACTGGTGAACTAGGTTATGAGATTTATGTTCCACCTAAATATGCTTTAAAACTTTGGGAACGAATTTTTTACTTTAGTAGAGATGTTGATCTTGTTCCATATGGAACTGAGACAATGCATTTGTTAAGAGCTGAAAAAGGATACATTATTGTTGGTCAGGATACAGACGGAACTGTGACACCAATTGATTTAAATCTTAAATGGATGATTGGTAAAAATAAGAGAGATTTCATTGGCAAAAGATCTTTATCTCGAAGTGATATTATCAAAAATGATAGAAAACAATTGGTGGGTCTAATTCCTATAAATAAAACATATGGAATTGAAGAGGGTCAGCATGTGATTGAGGATGAAATAATTACAACTCCAATAAAATCACCAGTTAAAATGTTGGGTCAAGTAACTTCTAGTTATTTTAGTCCAACATTAAACCACAATATTGCAATGGCACTTATTAAAGAAGGAAATAGAAAAATTGGTAGCAAACTTTTTGTTTCAACAGAGAATCTTAATACCATTGCAGTAGAAGTAGTAAAACCAAACTTTATTGATCCAAACAATGAAAGATTAACATCATGATGAGCACTTTTTCAGCGAGGGGTATGCTTATTGAACAACAAGATTTCCAACAAATTGCAATAAGGGGTAAGGGGGATGGTAATTTTGCTGAGACTATCAACAGAGAAATATCTCTTTTACCTCCACTAGATAATCTTAGAATGATAAATAATGATAAGTTTATTTTAGCAAAGCAGTCGTTTGATCAGTGGAATTTAGTGTGTACAAAAAAACAATCAGAAAAAGAAATATTAAGATTAATAAAAACTATGAATGAAAATGACGAAATGCTAGCTTCAAATTATTCACATGCTGTCTATTTTGAATTTACTGGTGAAAATAAAAATTTATATTTAAATAAACTTACACATTTTGATTTAAGAGAGAAAAAATTCCCAGAATCAACAACAGCACAAACTTTAATTGCCCGAGTAGAGTGCACCATATATCATTTAAAAAATAAATACCTAATAACCTGCCATAGTTCATTTGAAGATTACTTTAAAAATAGGTTACAAGATGCAATAAATTTATGAAAAAACAAAAGAATGTTTTGGGAGAAGATTTAGAGATATGTTCAACAGAACCTATGACAGGCTGGTTTAGAGATGGTTGTTGTAATACTGACGAAAATGACAAAGGTCTTCACACGGTATGTGTAAAAGTAAATGATGAATTTTTAGAGTGGTGCAAAGAAGCAGGTAACGATTTAATAACACCCCACCCAGAGTTTGGTTTCCCAGGTTTAAAAAATGGAGATATGTGGTGTGTTTGTGCTAGCTGGTACGCAAGAGCTTTGGAAGCTGGCAAAGGCTGTCCTATTTATTTAAAACGAACACACAAAAAAACACTAGAATTAATCCCAATTAGTAAATTAAAGAAATTTGCAGTTGATCTTTCATAAATGGAAAATTTCATTTTTGGTTTTATAACTGCAGGTAGTTTAATATTAGCAATTGGGCCTCAAAACCTTTTTGTCATTGAACAAGGATTAAAAAAAAATTTTATTTTTACTGTTACAACTATTTGTATTTTATCCGATATATTATTAATTTTTCTGGGTATTTTTATTTATGAAATTTTTGATTTTATAACAGTAGAAATTGAGATTTTATTAAATATTATTTTAATTTTATTTTTATTAAAATTTATTAAAGAAAAAATTAATGAATTGAAAAAAAATATTGTAATTCACGAATTTAATAAATCAAAAAGTTTTAAAAACATTGTTTTAAAAACACTTGGTTTTACGTACTTAAATCCCCACGTTTACTCAGATACAGTTTTTATTTTGGGAAATTTATCAAAAAATTTTGATATAAATAATAAATTCTTTTTTGCTATAGGAGCTTCTATATCCTCAATAATTTTTTTTTATTCATTAGGTTTTATGTCTAGTATATTTGCAAATTTTATAAAAGATAAACATATATGGAGAAATATAAATATTTTTATAATTTCTTTTATGTGTATTTTAATTACCTATATTTTGTTAAACTCGTATTTTAAATTTTTTAATATCTGAATCTGAATTTCTTAGCATTAAGTCCATAATATACTATTGCTATAATAATTATTGTACCTCCAATTAAAGTATTAAAACTTGGAGTCTCATTAATGCCTAATAAAGGTAACCAAACCCAAAATATTCCACCTAAAACCTCAGTCAGAGAAAGAAGAGTTAGATCTGCAGCTGGTAAATATTTTGCTTTAGCAGAGTACATTATTAAAGCTGAACAAACTAAGAAACCATGTAGTGATGAAAGTGAGGTATTTTTCACTGAAATTAAAATACTGCTATCAGTAAAATATAAAACTAGAAATGATGAGAAAGCAGCAAAAATACCACCTATAGATACTGTCGTTAATTTTGGAACTTTCTTTTTCCATCTAAGAGATACTGTAAAGCCTGCAAATGCTGAACAAGAAATTAAACCGTTGATCAAACCAAACAATGTTCCAGCCTCTTTGCTGTCATAAGATATGAAAAAAATCCCCATTGCTGCTATAGTCATTGAGATAAAGGTTGTCGTAGAAATTTTTTCCTTTAAAAAAATATATGCTAAAAAGGCTGCAACAAAAGGCATTGCGCCCAGCATCATCATTGTGACAGCAGCAGTAGTTGTTGTTATTGATAAAACAAAAGTTATATTAGCTATTCCTAAGCAAATTCCACCTATTAAACCTGAGTATCCTACCCTTTTATAATTTTTTAAAAAATTACTGCCCTCTATTAAAAATAAATATATATTTAATATTAAAAATATTGTTGTTCCTCTTATTAAAGAGTATTGCCAAGGAATTTGTTCGGCATTATCCAAGTTTCTAACAACTAGGGGTCCAAACGACCATATTAGTCCGGCTATTAATACAAAGAACATTGCTGAAGAGTTTTTATTTTTTGTCATTATTTGTATTTGATAAATCTGCACCAGTAGTTGGGTCAAGCTCAATTCCTAAAGGTGTAATATCTCTTGGAAGAGGTGTGAATGTAGAGTCTGGATTATCTTCCAATCCTCTTTGTGATAATCTGTATAATCCATAGACTACAATTGGAAACAAAAATATAATTAAGTGTACAAAGAACCCATTTGGTCCAAAATTTTGCATTAGTAATGAACAAATTAATGGTCCTGTCATGGCTCCGAGACCAAAAATTACGTTTAATCCAGCACCCGCAGAAACAAATTTTTCTTTTGTGATACGGTCATTAACTAAAGCTAAAATTAAAGAAAATAATGGTAATACCATACCAGCTAAAAGAGTTATAAATAAAAATAGCTTAACTTTATCAAATGATGTTGTAAAATAATTAAATCGCACAGCGCTTTCTAAAAACAAGTTGTTTAATCTTAATCCTGATGAGAAAACTGCAAAAATTGAAAATACAATTGCCCACAAAGCACAGAGTATTATAACTTTTCTTCTATCAAAATTATCTGAGATACTCCCTATCGGCCATTGAAAAAAAGCGCCTGCTAAAGTAATTAAAACAAGCAGTATAGATGTATCCAAAATAGATAAATTCATAACCGTCGCATAAACAGCGGTCATTGTAAAAATGGCTGACATAGTGAAGCCAGTGCAAAACATAGCAACGCTTCCAAAAGGAGAAGTTTTAAATAATTCTTTTATATTCATTGAACCAATTTTTTTAAATTTTGGTGGTTTTTTTTTAGTTAAAAGAATAGGTATCAAAGCAATAGAAAAAAGTAGTGAAATTAATATAAAAGGCTCATATTTAATTGGGCTGCTAAAATTTAAAAGCATATTTCCCAATGCGAAACCAAAAAAAGTAATAAACATATATAGAGAAAGAATTTTGCCTCTATTCCTATTGTTTGCTCTATCGTTTAGCCAGCTCTCTACAATTATTAAAATAGTAATAACGCTGAAACCATGTAAAAATCTTATAATAGTCCATACTAGTGGATCAACAAATACAACATGTAAAAGAGAGCTTAATGATGCTACTGATGCAAAAGCTGCGAATACTCTTATATGGCCTACTCTACCTATAATTATTGGAGCATAATGTGCACCAAAAAAATACCCTATAAAATATCCTGACATTAAAGAACCAGTTGAAATATAATTAAAGTTTTCTAATACTGCTCTAACTCCAAGAAGATTGCCTTGAAAACCGTGTGCCGTAATTAAAACAGAGAAGCCTGCAAAAAGTGCCCAGGAATTTTTTAAAATTTTACCCATGGAGGAAAGCCATTATGCTTTCTTTAAGGTAAAAGCAATAGTCTTTTTACATGTTTCCATACTTTGGTCCGCCCCCACCTTCAGGTGCAACCCAAGTAATATTTTGAGATGGTTCTTTTATGTCACAAGTTTTGCAATGAATGCAGTTCTGTGAGTTGATAATAAATTGTTTTTGTTGAATTTCATAAACCCCAACTGGACAGTATCTTTGTGCAGGCTCATCATATTCTTTGAGAGTATATTGAATTGGCAAGTATTTATTTTTAAGCTTAAGATGAACTGGCTGATTTTCAGTATGGTTTGTCCCTGTTAGATAAACTGAGCTTGTTTTATCAAATGTTAGCTTACCATCAGGTTTCGGATAATCTATTTTCGGCATTTTATTTGCAGGTTTTAAAGCTTCATGGTCGGCATGTTTGTGTTTTAATGTAAAAGGCAGTTTGCCTCTAAATAAAATCTGATCTAACCCAGTAAAAATTATACCTAAAATTAAACCCCAGCTAAAACTTGGTTTTACATTTCTTGCTGCATATAGCTCTTTATAGACCCAACTTTTTTTAAATAATTCTTCGTATAAAGATAATTTTCTTTTATTTTTAATATGTTCA
>MDTD01156441.1_pt1 | contig 10018 bp, 6 predicted proteins | sample 811221 | NCBI WGS metagenome assembly MDTD01 (sample SAMN05326646, study PRJNA326480) | marine metagenome | isolation source: seawater | place: Pacific Ocean: South West | collected 2011
AGTGGCCAGCGTCAGGCATGGTTTGGTTGTGCGTGTTGCCCGCCGAACATTGCACGTCTATTTGCATCACTTGGCCAATACATCTTTGCCTGTGGTGATGATGAATTGGTGGTCCATCAATTCATCAATGCTACAACGCAGGTGATCATGCATGATGTTGATGTGAAGGTGAAGTTGCAAACAACGTATCCGTGGGACGAGACGGTTGAATTAAAAGTGGATCCGGCCAAGTCGGTGAAATTCAAACTGCGTCTGCGCGTGCCGGGCTGGTGTCGCAAGGCAACATTGAAAGTCAACGGCAAGGTTCAGCGCATCGGCAGCAAACTGGCGAATGGTTATGTCACGCTTGAACGCAAGTGGGAAAAGGGTGATGTCATCACGCTGGTGTTGGCGATGCCGGTGGAGCGCATGCATACCCATCCTGCGTGTCGGGTGAACCAAGGGAAGGTTGCGCTACAGCGCGGGCCGTTGGTGTACTGTGTTGAAGAAGTGGACTGTGGGTTTGACCCGATGAGCCTTGTGCTGCCGCGCGGGGGCAAGTTGGCGGTCGAACATCGGCCGCGATTACTCGGGGGAGCGACGGTGATCACGGGTAGCGCCCTGCGCCATGATCCGGGGGCCTGGCAAGACGGGTTATATGCGACGACCGAGCCGAAGCTGAGTCGGACGACATTCACCGCGGTGCCGTATTGCCTGTGGGGGAATCGGAAAGTGGGAAGTATGACGGTTTGGGTAAACCAAGGGTAAAAAAAGGTATCAATTTGGGGAAAGAGCAATTTTTTACCGGTGTCATTTTGTTGCAGAGGCGATATGGGCAGGAAGATGATTGATCCGTGCAAATCAGTGTGCGTGTTTGCGGGTTTTTCCCTTGCGCGGGATTTACACTAAAATGTCTGGTCTGATGATTGACCGCCACCATCTTGATCAAGTTGTTGAAGGTAAAGCGCGACTCACTGCCCAGCAGGCGTTGGAACTTTACCACGAAGCGTCACTGCATGACCTGGGCCGCTGGTCCAGCGCGATGTGCAACCGGATTCACGGGGACACGTATCGCAGCTATGTGATTGACCGCAATGTCAACTACACCAACGTGTGTTCTGCGCGGTGTACGTTCTGTGCGTTTCGACGTGATGTCGATGATCATGATGCGTACACGCTGAGCAAGGAAGAACTCAAGAACAAGTTCACGGAGTTGGTGAATCTTGGTGGGACGCAGGCGCTGATGCAGGGGGGGATGCACCCGGACTTGCCGATCACGTTTTATGAGGAATTGCTCAGCTGGCTCAAGGCCGAGTTCCCGACGATTCATTTGCATGCCTTCAGCCCGCCGGAGTTCGTGGAGTTTGTTGCGGTCTTTGATCTTGATGGTTTCCCGACGACGGCCCCGGGTAAATCGCATGCGTTGCCAGCAGAGGTCTGGGCTGCGAAGCTTGAAGTCATTATGGATCGTTTGCAGGCTGCGGGGTTGGATACGATTCCCGGCGGGGGTGGGGAGATCTTTGCAGCCCCGGTGCGCGATCGTATTGGACGTGGCAAAGCGACAGCCAGGCAGTGGCTGGATGTGATGAAGTGTGCACATCGTCATGGCATGAATACCTCTGCCACGATGATGTTTGGGCATATTGAGTCGATTGCCGACCGCATGGATCACATGTTGCAAATACGTGATGCACAGGACGAGGCGATTGCCAACAACTGGCCGGGTAAGTACACCGCGTTTATCTCCTGGCCGTTTCAGCGTGAGAATACGCCGATGGGTCGGTTGCCCAATTGGGATCGGGATAGCGGCGAAGCATTTCCCGGTGAAGATATCGAGCATCCAAAATATGCCAAGGTCTTGCGGATGAGTGGTGCGACGGACTATTTAAGGATGCAGGCGATCAGCCGACTGTTTCTGGATAATGTGCATAGTATTGGCGCGTCGTGGGTGACCATGGGGCCGCACATCGGTCAGCTTGGATTGTTCTACGGTGCCAATGACATGGGCAGTGTGATGATCGAGGAGAATGTCGTTAGTGCTGCGGGGACGACGTATTGTCTGGATGAGGCCTTATTATGTCGGCTGATTCGCAACAGTGGTTTCACACCCGCCCAGCGTGCCAACGATTACAGTTTTCTGCGGATTCATGACGGTGAGCAGTCGCCGGATCTGATGGTTACCGACTGGTCTGAGCATCGCGTATCGCATCTGCATCAGCATGGTCATGAAGACGAATCGTTGACGCAGTTGACGATCACATCTCCTGAAAATTAAATCGTTTTACTCATCCCGGTTCATGGCTTGATTTATTTCTTCGGCAATTTCGTTGCGTAACAAGATTCCCTCTTCGGTAGCTGGAAACAATACATACAAACGTTCAATGTATAGCGCCTTATCTGACAGAACGGACATCAGTGAGTCTTGTGATTCCATAATAGGCTTCGATGTTTGATTTTCATCGTTCATAATTCGGATTGCTTGATCAAGCGCTTCTGGCTCATCACTTGCGACGGATGCAGATACAGGAATGTGGGAGCCAATTTTTGTAAGCGGAATATCTTTGGTCCATATTTTCCAATGTTTCGGATCAATTCCTTTTTGTTCGGCTATACGTCTCATCTCACTTGTTAATAGCCTTTTTCTTAGTGTATGTTCGGTTGACACATCGGATGCGCTGTTTTTTCGTTCACCCAGATGTTCATTTTGAAAGACTAATTTGGGCGGTGTTCTTTTAATGATTGAAGAGGCAATGCGCTGTATTGTTGGGTTTGAGCCGTCTTTTGATAATGTCTCGATGTGTCGAATAAACAAATTATCGTCATATGACTGCCATGATGAATCTTGTATTTTATCTTTAATCATCGTTGATGATAGGTCGATAATGTCATTCGTCAGCAAGTGATGAATGACTTCTTTTAACATTAATTCAAGGCCCACGACAGTTTTGTGATATGCCACCTGCTGATAGTCGAAATATCGACCGAGTAGAAAATGATCAGCTGCTTTAATTGCACGTTTTGTCAGACAGATTTTGTTCTCTGCATCAATTCTGAGTTGCGTAAGTAGATAATCCAGATCAATTGAACCATAGGGTAAACCTGAATGTCGGGATGTCCTGAGTAGAAAATCAATCCGATCCGCATCCAAATCAGAACTGACTAGGTTGGCGTATTGCGGGGGAGTTTCTCGGTTAAATATCCGGCTTATTTCTAGCGGGTCAATACTATAACTCTCCAAGATGCTAGAAATATCCGGGTCGGTTTGTAATATCTTTGCACCCAATGCTTCATGGTTGTCAAAAGTTTTTTGCTCTTGATTGGATTTGTTATCATCCTCTTGCTGCGTTGTTGTTGTCAGCAACTGGGCTCGATAAAATTCGTTTGCAGCATCTTCTGTGGCATGTGAAAAAGGATAGTGACCGATATCATGCAACAGTCCCGCCAAACGATATTTTTGTTCATCATCTGGAGAAAGGTCTATTGTTGTATTTTTCTTTAATGCATCCAATGTACGCCCGGTCAGATAGCACACACCAAGAGAATGCGATAGTCGCGAGTAGTTTGTTCCGGGATAGACAAGATTAGCCAACCCGAGTTGTTTGATATTACGTAATCGTTGGAAACAGGGGGTATCTGTTATTTTTGATTCGATTTCGGTCAGTTCAATGGTGCCATGCACATTGTCTGCGATTCTCTTTTGGCCCATGGGTTTTTCCCGGAATAAGACTCTTAAGCTGAAATGGCTGGCGTCCTATTTGCTCGAAGTTTCTGTTTTGCCAATTCAACAAACTCCGCTAAACGAGGCTTTTCAAATTTGATTGTTTCTAAGGCCTCTTGTTCTGATTTTCCTGAGACATGAATGAGATAATTCCATGATGCAACCAGTTCGAGCCAGTCAGAATCAGAAAGCGTGAACTCAGCAGGTTTTTGGAGTACAGGTTTGATTTGATTTAACACCTGCTTCGCGCTGTCGATTAAAGTTGCGTCTTGGTTGTGATACATCGGGTCAGAATCTTTGGCATCAGCAAGAGAATAATAGTCTTTTGCCAAGGATGAACAGTATGGCCCCATTAAGTACCAGCTAAAACGATATCCCATATCCAAGCCAGCGCGTTGTGCAAGATAGATTGCTTTTTGAACCGCTTTTCTTTGATCAACCGTTTCGATAGACGGTTCAATTCCAAGATGTTCTAAAATCAACTTTAAAGCAAGGATGTGATTGTCCATTGTGTTATGTTATCTCCCGGTACTTTTTATTAATTGTAACATAAACATTATCCAAACATCGGCATGTTTTACCAATGAACTGTGAAATTTTCACAATGAGCAAAGCTTTGGGGTGCATTTTCGACATTAGATTTAATGAATATCACTGGGATAGGATTAAGGCATACTTATCATCTTATTTTATTAATCGGACACCGGTGCGGGGTTTTGTTGTTCAATTTAAGATGTTTTGTGAAAATATTTTATATTCATAGCAGGCCATGAGCGAACATTTATAAAAAGATAATACTTGCTTTTTAATAGTGGTTGGCTACACTACCCTCTTGTTTTTAATCCGCCAACCCTTATGAAAGTCAGGATTAACATGCATCCCAAACCGTTCGTGTCGTTTTATAAACGAACTGTAAGCTGTGGTTTTTTCACAATTTGTGCAGCCTTGTCAGTTCTTCTTACCTTGACAGCTGTCACCTGGGCCCAGGACGAAAAGCCGGTTGAAGCCGCCGCGCCTGCCCCCAAAGCAGCACCGTCCATTCCGGTGGTCAGTGAGACCTCGCGTCGTATTGCCGTGTTGGTGCCTCAGTCTGGCCCGCATGCATCGACAGGTACCTTGCTACAGCAAGGCTACACCTTGGGTGAAGTGGTGGTCAAGCAGGATATTTTCAAGTCCGTCGAAGTGCAGTACTTTGACTGTGGCCAGGTGAGTAACATCGAGTCGCTGGTTCGCGATCATGTTGCCAAATGGAAGCCGGATGTCATCGTTGGCCCGTATACTTCTGAAGGTGCGATGACGCTAAGCCGCGTTGCCCAGGAACTCAATATTCCGGTTGTGGTTCCGGTTGCTACCATTGATAAACTCAACCAATCCACCGAAACGGTTGTTTACCGCGTGGCTGCCCCGCAGTTTCAGATGTCTGAAACGGCTGCCTCGTTTTTGAAAGATGTCTGGGGTGAATGGGAAGCTGCCAAGGTGTTGATGCTGGCTGAAGACGATCCGTTTGGTCGCTCTGCCGCCAAGGCCATGATTGGCTCGCTGGTCTCCCGTGGCATGAATGAGAATGTGATCGTTGCCTACCGTCCTGAAGAAATTTCCAAAGCGATTAACGATCTGGAAATCGAATCGACCACGGTGGTTATCATGCTCGGTCGTTCGACCAAGGATGCTCAGAAGCTGGTTAATCGTTATGCAGCCACCAATCGGATTGTGGGTCTTTATGGTGCGTTCACCACCCCGCAGTTCCGCATGTTTGCTTCTGCCAAGGCCGCTGATGCTCCCAAGGGGTTGTATGTCGTTTCCCCGTGGACGAATGATTCGAATAACGAACTGGTCAAAGCTTACGACGATCGTTTCCGTAACATGTTTAAGGAATCGATCGACTTTGCGGTTCCCGAATCACACTCGACTCAGGCTTACACGGCCATGCTTGCAGCAGGTCAGGCGTTGGCTGATGCAACGGAGAATAACACGGATGTGTTCACGGCTTTGAACACGTTGAATCTCCAATCCCCGATGGGCAAGATTCAGTTCACCAACTATGCCGGCTACACCCATCAAGCCAGCACGCCCACAGCGGTGGTGCATTATGAAGGCAACGTTGCCAAACCGATCTACCCCAAGGAAGTGGTTGCAAGCAAGGCAGCTCCGGCGCCCAAGAAAAGTGGCACGATTCGCACGCTGCTGGAAAACCAGTTGCTTGCCATGTTCGCGATTCTCGCTGTGGGGCTTGGCTTTGGTGCCATTTCCATCCGCGGTATCTCACTGGGAAGTTCCGGCGTGCTCTTTGCAGCGTTGGTCTTCGGTCACTTCGGCCTGACCATCCCCGCCAAAATCGGTACGTTGGGTCTGATCCTCTTTGTCTACGGCGTGGGTCTTGGTGCCGGCCCCGGTTTCTTCCGCGCCTTTGTCAGTCAGGGTAAAAACCTGGCGATCATGGGCATGGTCCTGGTGTGTATCGGTGCAGTTTGTACCGTCATCTGTGGCAAACTCTTTGCCATCCCCTGCGAACTGTCCGTCGGTATCTTTGCTGGTTCGATGACTTCAACACCGGCACTGGCTGCTGCGGTGGACATGCTCAAGGAAACCGGCCCGTTGGCGTCGGTGGGTTACGGTGTGGCCTATCCCTTCGGTGTGGTGGGCGTGGTACTCTTTGTGCAGTTGCTGCCCAAACTCATGGGCGTTGACCTGGACAAACTCTCCAGTGAAATCGTCTCCCAGAGTTCACAGAAGAAAATGATCATGCGTGTGCTCGTTGAGATCACCAACCCCGCTGCCATCGGCAAGCACCTGGTCGATCTGGACTTCATTCAGCAGAACTCCTGCCAGATTGTCCGTATCAAGAAGGACGACCGCATGGTTCCGGTGACACCGGAAGTGATCCTTGAAGAAGGTGAAAAAGTCCTGGTCGTCGGTAAGCAGGAAAACCTCAAAATTGTCGAAGAGTTCCTGGGTAAGCGTAGCGATGAGCCGTTCTTCATGGATGCCGACCGCGAACGCCGCACCGTCGTTGTCACCAGCTCGGCCTTTGTCGGTCGGAGTTTGCGTGGCCTGGATGTGCTTCGCAAATATGGCGTGTCGGTTTCACGTATCGTGCGTAACGATGCAAGCTTCGTCCCCAATGCCGATACCATCATCCAGCGTGCGGACGCACTGACCGTTGTCGGTGAGCCTGCCAACATGGACAAGTTCTCGGAGGAAGCCGGTCACCGTGCCAAGGCACTGGAACAGACCGACCTGCTTTCACTGGGTATTGGTATTTCACTGGGTATCATCCTGGGCAAGATGCCCTTCGGCTTCGGCACCGGCGCAAGCTTTGCTCTGGGGATGACCGGCGGTCCGCTGTTCGTCTCCCTGATCCTGGGCCACTTCGGTCGCCTTGGTTTCCTGACCGGTTACATGCCCCGCGCTTCGCGTTTGTTCATGACCGAGTTGGGCCTGGTTCTCTTCCTGATGGGTGCTGGTGTCAAAGCTGGCAGCTCGTTCGTGGAAGTGGTTCAGGAACACGGTATCAAGCTCTTTATCATGGGTGTGATTGTCACCGCGATCCCGATGGCCATTGGTTACCCGATTGCCCGTAAGCTGCTCAAGCTCAACCTGCTTCAGACCCTTGGCGGAACCTGCGGTGGTATGACCTCGACTCCGGGTCTGGGCGCCATCACCGCCAAGACCGACTCGGATATCCCGGTGGTCAGTTATGCAACGGCTTATCCCGTCGCTTTGATTCTGATGACCATCTTCGCCCAGTTGGTCATCAGCCTCTTGAGCAACTGAGCCGATGGATCGTGAGAACGATCTGACATTTGAATAAAACAACAACGCGGCATGCTGAGATTCACCTTGGCATGCCGCGTTTTTTTTGTGACTTGTTTTATCGATTCAGGCGAGCCGCGTCGTGTCGCCTTTCCCTTATACACATCTTTATAGTAGTTCAAATCATTAAACTCCATGCCTTGGTATTTTTCGTCATTCCCGCGCAGGCGGGAATCCAGTGGCATGCAGTCGAAAATTGCAAATTCCACTGGACTCCCGCCTGCGCGGGAGTGACGGAGGGGGGAGATTCATTCTTTGCATCGCTCTAGCCGTCACCCGTTATCGAACGATTAGAAATGAAACACGAAGAACACGAAGATCACGAAGGACACCAAGAAAGGCAAAAGGCATTTTATGATCAAGTAAAGAGCCGCGCACGAAGTAAGTGGTTGTTTTGAATGCACTCGTGTTTAAGGCAACCACTGACTTTGAGTACAGCGCTTACTGTCTTGTCTTCGTGATCTTCGTGGCTTGTTAACAACAAATCGCACAACATGCCATACCATTTGATTCGTACATATTGAGCGACTGATCAGCAGGGCTGGATTAAGCATGTTGGTAAAGGCGTGTCGATGCGGGACGGGACAGAGCAAAGCTCTGCTTAACGACGTTTCATCTCATCGATGCGGCATGTACCTTCGCCAACAGCACATCATCAACCGCGTCCAGTGAAGTAACAAAATGCACGGGTAGATCACCGAAATGTTCAATCGGTTCATCCGGTGCGACAATGCACGGTATCCCTGCACGCACTGCAGCCGTCGCGCCGGTGACACTGTCTTCAAACACCACGCAGTCTTTGGGCGCCATGCCAAGCAACCGCGCTGCTTCGAGAAACACATCCGGCGCCGGTTTACCATGTGTGACTGCTTCGCCACTGATCGCGACATCCAGATGCTCGATAATTCCCAGGGTCCTGGCAGCAGCGTGAATGCCTTCTGCTGGTGATCCGGATGCAATCGCCATCGGCAATTTGCCTGCATACCGCTGCACCAATGCCACCGCGCCAGGCATCGCTTCAATGGGTTGGGTCTGAAACTGCTTGATCAATGCTTCACGAAACACACGCACACATTCGTCAGCGCTCAGAGCAGGTTGCAGTAGTTTGTGCATCGCCTTGCCTGCATCAATCGCATGCATGCCGTTGTAGCAATGATGTACATCCATCTGCGGGTTCAAACCCAGATGCTCAAGCAATGTCTGTTCGGCTGCACGCCAGAAATGACGCGAGCGTATCAGCGTCAGATCCATATCAAACAGCAAAGCCATTGGCCATTTTAAAGGCGAGGAATCAGATATTTCAGGCACAGAAAAACTCCTTGCACCACATTGTAGCGATTCGCTGGATGAGGCTTATTGCGCTCGAAAACTTGCCAAACTCATTTGAACCGCTATCCTCTGCCAAACGATTTTGGCCTTGCATCCAATCGCATTGTCGGGATACTGGTAGTCATCGGATCAATCCATGGCCGGGGCATAGATCAACCCAAGGAGCCTCATGAAAGATATCGAACGCTTCATCAACGGCTTTCGTGTATTTCAGAACGACTATTTCGGGTCGGACTCAACGCATTTTGAATCCTTGAAAAAGAGGCAGAATCCCAGCACCATGTTCATTGGTTGCAGTGATTCGCGCGTCGATCCTGCTATTCTCACCAACTCATCACCCGGCGATTTGTTTATGGTGCGTAACGTGGCCAACCTCGTCCCGCCTTACCAGATGGATGACAAGCTCCATGGCGTGAGTGCCGCGTTGGAGTTTGCGGTCTGCCATCTTGAAATCGAGCACATCATCATTCTCGGTCACTCCAGCTGTGGTGGGATCAAGGCCCTGATGGACGGGACCTGTGGCTGCAAGGGGGGCGGATTTATCTCGCATTGGATGAGTATCGCCCAACCTGCCAAGGACAAGATTCTCGCCGAGTTGCCTGACAAAGATCCCACCCTTCAACGCCGTGCCGCCGAGCAGGCCGCGATTTTATTGTCATTGGAAAACCTGCACACCTTCCCATTCATCACCGATCGCATCAGGCAGGGCAAGTTGTCCCTGCACGGTTGGTATTTTGATATAGAGCAAGGTGAGTTGATGGCCTATCAACCCCATGCCGGTGCGTTTGAATATGTCACGGAAAAAGCCGATCGCTGAAAATAATTTAAAATTGGATGTCGTCGGTAACCTTTGGTGACAAAACCGTAAAACTCGCCTGACATAATGTGCCCATGAATTAGTTGGATGCGATACCATCAACTTGAAAGGGACAGGCGATGAAACGGATGCTTGCTTACACACTCATGTTGGTCATGACGATCACAACCACTGCGTTGGCGGATCAGGACCTTGGGCAACTTCTCGAATCCGGGATTTATCAAGAGCAGACCGTCGGTGATCTGGATGCTGCAATCAAATGCTATCAACAGGTCGTTGAGAAAAACGCCATGAACCGCAAGCTTGGCGCCCAGGCACTTTACCGCCTGATCCAATGCTATCTCAAACAGAATAAACCTGAC
>MDTD01198011.1_pt1 | contig 10018 bp, 5 predicted proteins | sample 811221 | NCBI WGS metagenome assembly MDTD01 (sample SAMN05326646, study PRJNA326480) | marine metagenome | isolation source: seawater | place: Pacific Ocean: South West | collected 2011
GGTACAACTGCCTCAGCCATTGTTACTGTGGCTGTCTCTGGTGAGAATAAAGCTCCGGTTGCAGTGGATGATGACTTCCTGGCAAACGATGGCATTACCGAGGATGAAACACTCACCGATGCCATCGGTGTTCTGGATAACGATACCGATGCAGACGATCTCGCAACGGCCTTATTTGTATCCGGACTCAATGGTACAAACCAACTGTCTGCCCAAAGTACCAATGGCGCCTTAGTCACAATGAATGCGGATGGCACGTTCCTCTACGATCCTCGCGGAGCGGACCAGTTGCAAGCCTTGGCAGATGGCGTTGTAGCAACCGATACGTTTACCTACACAGTCAGTGATGGTCAGGGCGGATCAGATGAAGGGACTGTGACCATTGAAGTGACCGGCGTGAATGACGCTCCGGTTGCTAATCCGGACAGCGTTTTAGGGCCACGTAATGCCGATCTTATCATTGATGTCATTAAAGCAGCTGATGATACGGATCCTGGTCATGATTATGACGTGGATGGAACGATTGATGTTGTTACCATTACTGAACAGCCTGACGCCAGTGCAGGGCAGGTTGTGGTGAATGGCGACAAAACAGTCACCTTCCAGCCAGCTGCCGATTTTAGTGGTACGACCACCTTCACATATCAGTTAACCGATGATTTCGGTGCGACTTCGAACGAAGTAACGGTTTCCGTCGAAATAAACGACGGGCCATTTGCTGATGATGATTCGACGGACGCCTATCAGGACGTCTTCAATACACCAACTCGAATTGATGTATTGGCCAATGACTCGGATGCTGACGGAAGTCTGGTTCCATCCACAGTTACTGTGGTTACTGCTCCACAACATGGTCAAGTCACCGTAGATGCGGATGGTACGATTATCTATCAACCAGACGTGACGCCGGATGTTTATGTCGGAGCGGATTCACTACAGTACACGGTAGCTGATGATGACGGAGCTGTATCGAATGTGGCTACGGTTTCTATCAACGTTATTCCGGACCCATTCCCCTGGCATAATCGAAGCAACGGTATGGACGTGAATAACGATGGATTCATCTCGCCTCTCGATGCGTTATTAGTAATCTCTGAACTGAACTCGTCAGGGTCTTATACGTTACCAGAGCCGAGTACCGGATTTTCGCCGCCTCCGTTCCTCGACGTTAATGAAAATGGAACCATTGAACCCGCAGATGCTTTAGAAGTCATTAACTATCTAAATGACAATGCCAATGGTGAAGGAGAAGGTGAATTTGTTGCTCCGGCTACGATGGATATAGCCGAAGTTGCTCAGCAGGCAATCTCAGCAATGGATGCTCCGGCTAACAATGGATTCGCAGCTGACAATTTACAAACGACCGGACTTTCACAAATCCGTAGTGAAGTACTGGAAGACCTGTTATCAGATATTGCAGACGAAGTGTCTGATAGTAATGAAGAAGATACGGACGAAAACGCCTTAGACAACTTCTTCGGTCAGTTCTAAGTTTTGGAAATAAGTCTCTGATGGAGTGGCGGGAAAGACGTTGTTTTTCTCGTCACTTCGTCTTTTACAGACGGAGTTCTTTTCTTTGCATCCCATTAGCAGAGTGGTTATTCTGAATTTTCAGGGATTTAGCGCCCTTTCTCTTAGACGACGGCATCAATGTTGATATAGGGTGAGAATGAGTAACGATACGAATAGCGCTTTGTTAAAGCGTGCTAAGGATGGTGACCGGGATGCGTTGGGCAACCTGTTGAATCGTTATCGTCCGTATCTACGAATTCTCGCGCTGCGTTACCTGGATTCCGGTGTGCGATCACGCGTGGATCCTTCGGATGTGATTCAACAAACCTGCTTAGATATTCACAGGGATATCGATGGGTTCCGAGGGGCACATGAAGCCGAGTGGATTGGTTGGGTTCGAAGAATACTCGAAAACAACGTCAATCAGGTGATACGTCGACATATTCAGGCTCAGAAACGGACTGTCCGTAAAGAAGCCATTGTTGACGAATCATCCAAAGCTCATCGCATACGAAACGCGGGTCCGGTATCGAATGAATCGTCTCCGAGTCAACGAGTGATGAAGGGCGAGCAAGCTGTCCGACTTGCAACGTTACTAGGCAAACTGCCGAAAGATCAACGCGAAGCACTACGATTACGTTATCTGGAAGGGAAGACTCTTCAACAGATTGCCGATCGCTTTGAACGTTCTGAAATGGCCGTTGCTGGATTGCTGAAACGTGGGTTACGAAACCTGCGGGAATTGGGCGGTAGTGAAAGTCGATTTTAACTCATCCTAGTCATGTCACTTGTCCAAAGTGGCGAATACCTCCGTGACTATGTCCGAACAACCAATCGAAAATCCCGAATCAGACGACGAGCCAACCGAGCGTGAATTGCGGATCAGCCAGTTATTGGCTGAATTTCTCAAGCAGGAGGATGAAGGGACGGCTGTAAGTCGAACTGAGTTTCTGACTTCCAATGAAGATGTCGCCGACGATCTTAGCGTTTTGCTGGAAATGGCGGATATGATCCAGGAAATGGCGGGGCCTCTTTCCAGTGATGACATTGGGGCTGCCCGCTTAAAAGAGGATGCCGTACCAAAAGGTCCCAAAGACCTGGAAGATACACAGGTTGATGAAGAGGTGAGTATCGACTTTTATCTCTCCGGTGGTGCCGTACCGCCGGTGGGTAGCACCTCCAGTATGCCCGAAGGATTTGATTTTGGGGACTATCAGCTGTTGGAAGTTATTGGCCAGGGTGGCATGGGAATTGTCTACCGGGCCAGGCAAGCCGGCATTGATCGCGAAGTAGCGGTAAAGATGATTCGCTCCGACCGGTTCCAATTTGATAAAGATGTCGCTCGTTTTTATGAAGAAGCTCAGTCGGCAGGCTCCACACAACACCCGAATATTGTGACCGTCTTTGACATTGGCGAAGTGAATGGTCGTCATTACTTTTCAATGCAATATGTTGAAGGTACAGATCTGGCAACACTCAATCGGGAAGAACATATCAATAGCCGCCGGATGGCAGAGATTCTCAATGATGTCGCTCAGGGAGTTCATGCTGCCCATGAGCACGGAATTCTTCACCGGGATCTCAAGCCAGCCAATGTCCTGATACGTAATTCGGATGGCAAAGCCATTGTGACCGATTTTGGACTGGCAAAGCAGATTGAAAAAGAGCTGCATCTGACTCGCAGTGGCGATACGGTTGGAACTCCCAGTTATATGTCTCCGGAGCAGGCTCGAGCTGACGAATCGAATATGGGAGCTGCTTCTGATGTTTATTCAATCGGTGCCATCCTCTACGAGCTGATGACCGGTGTACCGCCGTTTAAGTCAGATTCAGCAGCCAGTACTGTAGTGGAAGTGCTTCATCGGGAGGTCGTGCCACCGTCCGAGTTATCCAGCAACGTAAATCGACAACTGGAAGCGATTTGCCTGAAATGTCTGGGCAAGACACCTCAATCCCGCTATCAATCCGCTCAAGAGCTTTCCGAAGATTTTGAACGGATGCTCGATGGCCGACCGGTCACTGCCGTTCCCGTAAGCAAAGCCAGAAAAGCGATTCGCTGGGTTAATAACGTCCCGTTTTTCGCCAGACTATCAGGCAATCACTTTCCAAATGTCACTCCGGCCCATCGCGTCGTAAATCATCTACTTTGGGTTATTCCGTTACTGCTTCTTTCTATGTTTGTATTTTGGCAAAACTTAAGGCAAAGTTATTTACCGGAATCGATCAGCATTGGTACAGGAATGGGTGATCAGTTTTACCATCAGGTCGGTATCAGTCTGCATGACGAGTTGGCAGCGAATTACAACCAGCCTACTAAGATTGTGAGTACGTCAGGATCGATTGAGAATATCAACTTGCTCAAGTCGGGACACGTGCATATAGCGATTGCTCAGCTTGAAGTCCTTGCCAATGATGACAGTATTGCCAAGCTGACTCCACTTTACCTTGATAAAGTACACATCGTAATTCGCAAAGGACAGGGCATTGAATCATTGAAGGATCTTGAAGGACGGGTCGTTTCACTGGGGCCTCGTGAATCGGGTATGCGAATTACTTCTGAAAGAATTCTGTCTACGCTAAATATAGACCACACCAGTATGCAGCAAACGTATAAGCCATTTCAGGCGATGTTGACTGACCCGGGTATTGAGGCTGGGATTGTAACGACACGAACACAAAACGTCGTTTTAAGAAGCCTTTTGAACGACTCGCGGTTTGAGTTAATGGGACTCACATCTCAGCAGATTAATGAGTTAACGCAGATTGGCTATTTGCGGGATCGCATCCCGGGTGACGGTCTAAGCCAGGTCGAAGCAGATCTCACCCCGACCGTGGCAACGATGGCGTTTCTGGTGAGTAATGCGAATGCGGGAGAAGCACTAGTGATACGTATGCTGAGTGCACTGTTTGAGGAACAGGAAAACGGCAGCATTGCGACTCGACTCAGATTACTTTCCCGGACGGCTGCGAGCCAGCATCCGGTGGACTTTCATCCGGCAGCATTGAAGTACTTTGGTGGCACATTGGAATAATTGATGTTTATTCGTATTTGAGTTTAAAAACTGCGCCTAATAGACTGAATGGTACACATCTTTAATTGGTAGTTAATAGCCTTTGTAAAACAACCTTGGGAGTGAAGCGGGTATATGTCAAAAGATGGAAAAAAGGGCCACGGTAATCTAACGCTATTTATCATTATTGCCATTGTTCTGGCAATCCTAACGGCGTTTATCCTTCCCGCCATTATGGGCGCGGAAAAAGAAGCAACGACGCTGAGTATCTTCGAAGGAATCGGGATTGGTGGTGAAGTCTTTCTGCGTGCTCTGATGATGATGGTCGTACCGTTGGTGGTTGCCTCGGTCATGAATGGGATTCTGGGACTCGGCGATGTCCGCAAGCTCGGAAAACCTGGCCTCACTGCGGTCAGCTATTATTTTGTCACGACCATTCTTGCCGTTACGATCGGTCTGATTACAGTCAACGTCTTCAATCCGGGTGCGGTGAGTGCAGATGCCGAATCGACTCCGGCTGTTTCGCAGACCCTCGATGCTGAGGTTGAGCAGGACGCTCATCAGGACGCCGGTCACGGCGAGGAAGTTGTGGTGACTCCTGACGAAGTAAAACATGTGTTGAGTGTCATGAGTGAACAAACCGGACTGGAAGAAAAGGAACTCACAAAGATATTCCCGGGCCTAAGTGCTGGTCTGGAAGAGGAAGAGCCCGGTATCGGTATGATATTGGGGAATCTCGTGTTGATGCTATTTGCGGATAACCTGTTTGAAGCGGCTGCGACGATGAACTTGCTGCCGTTGATCGTTTTTGCCATTATCTTCGCCGGCATGTTAACTACGATGGGCGAAAAAGTGGAAGCGATCACGGAGATGATCGGTCAGATTAACGACGCCATGATGAGTTTTGTGATGTTACTCATGAACATCGCTCCGATTGGAATCTTCTGTCTGATTGCCTCGAACTTCGGAGAAGCGAATGCCAAAGGTGAATTAGGTCAGGTCATTACCCAAAGTGGAATGTTTGTGATTACGGTATTGGTCGGGCTGGGGTTCCATGCGTTTGTAACGCTATCGCTGATTTACTGGGTTTTCACCAAAAAGAATCCTTATACCTATATGAAGCAGATGTCTGAGGCATTGTTGACGGCATTTTCCACAGCCTCCAGCTCAGCAACTCTGCCCCTCACGATGGAATGTGCGAACAAAGCTGGCGTTTCTAAGAAGTCCACCAACTTTGTACTTCCTTTAGGATCGACCATCAATATGGATGGGACGGCACTCTATGAGGCGGCAGCAGCGATCTTCATTGCAAATATTGCCGTTGCTTCAGGGAACTACGGGGTTGAACCACTTACATTTACGGATCAATTGATCGTGGCGGTTACGGCAACTCTGGCGGCGATCGGCGCTGCAGGAATCCCGGAAGCCGGGTTGGTAACCATGATGATCGTCTTAAATGCTGTTAATCTACCAGTTGAATTGATCTCAGCCGTGTTAGCTATCGACTGGCTGTTAGACCGATTCCGCACAGCGACCAATACGTTTGGGGATTCGATTGGTGCTGCTATAGTAGATAAACAGTTTCAGCAAGCCGCCGAAGAAAGCTCGGGTGAAGATCCTCCGGAGGCTGAGGCTGAACCGGCGATTGCCTAAGTGGAATTAGCATTGAATTGAGACTCGCATGAAAACTGAACAGATTGATGAACTCTTGAAGCGTACTTTGGATGACTCCAGGGTGTCGCGTGGCGAAAAAAAGATACTTCAGGGGATTGTTCGTGAACATGGTTCGGCGGAGCATCAATTAGCGTTCCTAAGACACCGAGCGTTTGAGATTGCTCGTGAAGAATTAATCTCCCCGGATGCCAAGGGTGTGTTGGAATGGTTGGAGGATGTGATCAAGTCCTTCCAGAAGCAGAATGCAGCGGGTGACCCGGATGCCAGAGTGTACTTTAGTCCTGGCGACGATTGCCCGGCAATCATCTGCAACAACTTTGAAAGAGCAGAACAGAGTGTTGATATCTGCGTCTTCACGATTACAGACAACCGGGTTACTCAGGCAATTCGGGATGCTTATGTACGCGGCGTGAATATTCGTGTTATCACAGACAATGACAAAGCCTTAGATCCCGGCTCGGATGTGGATCGAATGAATAGTCTGGGTATTCCGCTGCGTGTGGATAAATCCCCTCATCATATGCATCATAAGTATGCAATTTTTGACAAAACAACGACTTTGACAGGTAGCTATAACTGGACACGTAGCGCCGATCATCATAATGAAGAGAACTTTCTAATTTCAGACGACCCTAGCATTACTCGGCCTTTTGTCGGGCATTTCGAGAAGCTATGGGATTCACTGGGTTAGCAAGATACTAAAGTTGTTAACGACACGGTTAACTTCATGAGTTAGCCAGGAATGTAAGCTAAATCTCCGCTTGGTCAATTTGAATTTGCCAGCGGTGAAAAGTAGTCCCTGGACTGCTTTCTGGACTTGGAAAACATCGCACACACGACGTGTGTTGACGATTGGTTTTCAGCTCGCTGTGGCTATTGGTTTCGTGAGCGGAATGACGTTGAGTATCGACGGAAATTTGCTCAAATCCATGCGGATTGAATCCAATAAATGCGAGTGAAGTACGAATTCCCAGTTGTAAACGATGCGGACGAATCCCGAGCTATCGCATGATGCTAGCCGGCATAATCCGCACAATCGTTACAGCTTGGCTGTGTTTCCCGTTTTTTCTATTCATTAGAGAGAACGTAATAGTGCAGCTTTAAGGTTGTCGGCGATACTTGGAATGTACTTTTCCGTTACAGGTTAATACGAATAGTCATGAGCAGTGAAATAACAAATTTAGCAGATCACTTTTTCAGTCCCCCGATGATTGTATCTACCGGGTTGGTATTGTTTGTGATTGCCTACTGGGTGATTTCTCTGTTAACCGGTCTGGGGTTGGAAGCAATCGACTTCGATCTGGACTTTGATACGGATGCTGATGTAGGTGGCATTGATGGATTTATGGGAATCGGTTTAATGCCTCTGAAGTGGCTTAATATTGGCACCATTCCATTGATGTTATGGTTTTCGATTTTTGCCACCTGTTTCTTTTTTGCCTCTCTGGGAGTGGATGAATACCAGCCACTTTCCGAGGAGGCAACGACTGGGGTAGTCGCATTTAGAGTGTTTTGGGTGATGGGCGTAGGAGCTTTGGCTACTAAGTTTGTCACCCAACCAATGCGAAACTGGTTTAAGGAAAACACAGTCGACTCGAAGTCCTTTATTGGGGCTCAGGCGACGACAAGAATTACAACGCACTCGACGCGCGGCAAGATTTTTATCGAACGCAAAGAGGGTGATTTGATAAGTGAAGCCAGGACGGCTGGAGAAGAAATCCCGAATGGAACCCGGGTAACTGTCGTGAGCTATAACGAAGCTCAGAAGGTGTACATGGTTGCGGAATCGCGTTCGACGGGCGAGGAAGTAACAGACAACAACGAGGAAACTGAAAATGTATAGCGAGTTCCTAATCGCAGCAAGCGAACTAGACGGTATGACTATTACCGTTATCGCCATTGGTGCCGGGCTGTTTATACTGCTGATATTGGCAGTGGCCCTTAACAAGTTTTATGTCAAAGTGGGTCCGGATGAAGCAGTCATCCGTACCGGAGTTGGTGGTGTGAAAGCTGCATCAGGTTCCGGTATGTTCGTAATTCCCTTAGCGCATCAGGCAGAACGTATGGATTTGTCTGTAAAGCGTATTGAGATTAAGCGACACGGTTCAGAAGGTCTGGTTTGTCAGGACAACATCCGGGCAGACATCGAAGTGGCTTTTTACCTGCGTATTTCAGCAGACAATATGGAATTGGTTGCAGCGAAGCTGGGAGCCAAGCGAGCTTCGAGTCGTGATGCATTGATTGAACTGTTTGACGCTCAGTTTTCGGAAGCGTTGAAGACGATTGGTAAGAAATTTGATTTTGTTGATCTTTATACAGAACGAGATCAATTCAAAGTGGCGATTACAGAACTCCTGGGTGATCCGGAAGACCTTCAGGGTTACGAATTGGTAAGTACGGCGATCGACTACCTGGAGCAGACTCCGGTCGAAGCCTTAAATCCTAAGAATATCCTGGATGCTGAAGGGATTAAGAAGATCACAGACTTAACCGCTCGTGAAGCCATTCAGGCCAATGACATTGAGCGTGAAAAAGAAAAGGCGATCACCAAGCAGGACGTGGAAGCGCGGGAAGCGATTCTCGCGTTGGAACGTCAGCAGGTGGAAGCGGAAGAGCGTCAACGGCGTGAAATTGAAGAAGTCACAGCTCGCGAACAGGCTCAGGCTGCTGTTGTCCGTGAAGAAGAACGCTTACGTGCTGAAGCTCGACGCATTATGACCGAAGAAGAGCTTTCGGTTGCTGAAGAGAATAAGGATCGCCAGATCATTGTCGCTCGGAAAAACAAAGAACGAACCGATGCTGTTGAAACTGAACGTGTCGAACGTGACCGTGGTTTAGAAGCCACTGATCGTGAACGCGTTATCGCCATTGCTGACATTGAAAAAGATAAAGCAATTGAAGTCGAGAAACGAAATATCCAGGAAGTGATTCGGGAACGTGTGATAGTCGAACGTGGCGTAGTCGAAGAACAGGAACGTATCAAGGATACCGAACAGTTCGCTACTGCCGACCGATTAAAGCGAGTTACGGTGACCAAAGCTGAAATGACAGCTGAAGAGTCTTTGGTGAAAGAAGTCAAAGCTGCGGATGCTGAAAAGCAGGCTGCTGAACGTCACGCTGAACAAATCGTGATTGAAGCAGAAGCTCATCGTCAGCGAGCAGAAAAAGAAACTCAGGCTACCAAAATGTTGGCAGAAGCGAAAACCGCTGACGAAGCAGCCAGTGGTTTGGCCGAAGCGAACGTAATTACTGCGAAAGCGGATGCCAAAGAAAAAGATGGATACGCAGAAGCTTCTGTGATCCAGCGTAAAGCGGAAGCGGAAGCCAAAGGCCAGGAAGCGAAAGCCGTTGCGACGGAGAAACAAGGGACTGCGGAAGCGGTAGTTGTTCAACGTCATGCCGAAGCGGAAGCGACTGGTATGGTAGCCAAGGCAGAAGGTATCTCGAAAGAAGGTACAGCCGAAGCAGAAGTCATGAAGCTGAAGTACAGTTCGGAAGCTCAGGGAATCGAAGAGAAAGCGAATGCAATGAAACTCTTCGACGACGTAGGGAAAGAACATGAAGAGTACAAGTTGCAGCTTAACAAAGATAAAGAAATCGAAATCGCCGCCATCGATGCTCAGCGTCAGATTGCGGAAGCCCAGTCGAACATCATGGGTGAAGCTCTGAAGAGTGCACGCATTGATATCGTCGGTGGCGAATCAACCTTCTTTGACCAGGTGGTCAACGCAGTGAAAGGTGGTAAGGTTGTCGATCGATTCGTCAATAATAGTGAAGTTGTCAGTGACGTGAAGGACACGTTCTTCAACGGCGATCCTGAA
>MDTD01002722.1_pt1 | contig 10017 bp, 10 predicted proteins | sample 811221 | NCBI WGS metagenome assembly MDTD01 (sample SAMN05326646, study PRJNA326480) | marine metagenome | isolation source: seawater | place: Pacific Ocean: South West | collected 2011
ATGTCAAAAGTTGATATAAAACTTGAAGAGTCTACATGTTACGGAGTTCTTGGTGATAACATAATTGATAATAAGAAAATAAATCTAGGCAGCGATAAATACAGTATGGCTAATGTAAACCACAATTATGTGTTAAATACTGGTGTTGCAGGTTGTACCTCATATATAGTTGTGTCATTTGCAGAAGATATTCCAGAGTTCCTTCCAAGTAACATTAAAGATGAAATTAATATCGGTAGATTAATTGATCTTAAAAATGTTTTCCCACGACTTAATGATAAATCTAAAGAATCATTCATACCACAAGTACTTAACATGGAGAAACATGATGCAATTAACTATAAAAAAGGATGTTATACAGGGCAAGAAATAGTTGCAAGGACTCATTACCTAGGAAAAATAAAAAAAAGGCTATTCTGTTGCTCGTGTGAATCAGCACCAAATTCAAATGAGAACAAAATTTATAACAAAGATGGAGAGGTGGTTGGTGAATTACTTACAGGAAATTTTCTTAATCTTGATAAGTATTATTTTCAATCGATAATTAAAATAACAGCTATCAGTGATGAAATGTTCATAAGTGGTAAAGAGCTAAAAATAGAAGAGTCATAATAAGTCTTTTATTATATCCCTTTCATGTAATAATTCTCTTTCTGTAGCTTTCAAATAATTATGAGAAATATCTGATATGTCCAGATCTTCAATTATTTTGTGATTCTCAGTATTCACACTCAAGGGAAATGAATAAAATATTTCTGAAGCTATCTCATAGCTATTTGTTGACAATATACCCATTGACTCCCAATCTTGTGAGCCATTTACAATACAATTTAAATGATCATATACTGCAGAAGCGGCAGAGGCAGCACTTGATTTACCTCTATAATCAATAATTTCTGCGCCACGATTTTGTACTCGTGGAATGAAATCGTTAATGACCCAACTATCATCATACTTATTATCAAGATTATTCAAGCCATCTACTTGAACATTATTAATATCTGGGAACTATGTAGAAGAGTGATTTCCCCAGACAACAAGTCTACTCACTAATGGAACTGGAACATTCAGTTTAGATGCAAAAATACTTTTAGCTCTATTTTGATCCAATCTCATTAAAGAAGTTATATTTTCAGAGGGTAACTTTGGGGTATGACGTGAAACAATAAGAGCGTTGGTGTTTGCAGGATTGCCAACAACTATAATTTTAGTTGTATCTTTACAGTGTTGATTGATGGCTATTCCTTGATTTTTGAATATGTTAGCATTATCTAATAATAAATCAGATCTTTGCATTCCCTTTGAGCGTGGTTTCGCACCAACTAAAAGTATATAGTCAGAATCTCCAAACGCGACTTCCATGCTATCTGTAGTGATAATCGAATCTAGAGAATCAAATGCACAATCTTCAATCTCATATTTTACACCTTTGAGTATCTTTGCGGACTCGGATATATCAAGGAGATTAAGTTGTATTTTAGTATCTTTCGAGAATATTTGACCAGATAATATTCGGAATATGAGTGAATAAGCTATATTACCTGCTGCACCTGTTATTGTAATTATTTTCTTTGTCATTTGAATTTCTTCTTTGCTAATTTTAGATCATTCTTAGTATTTATACTAATTGAATCATTAGATTTTATCGATATACATTTTATCGGCACAGTATTAAATAGAAATCTATTCTGTTCAAGTGATTCTTCAGTTTCTATCTCACCTCTCTTAAGTTTTCTATATTTAGATAGTACATTCACTCTATAGGCATAGATTCCAAGGTGAGCATAAAAGTTTTTTGAATCATGCGGAATTAAAGATCTTGAGAAATAGATCGCATCATCATTTTTATTTTTAACAACTTTAACTAGATTTTTATCTATGATGTTTGAATAATTGGTAGATGGGTAAATTAATGTTGCAACGTAGGTTTTTTTATTATTTCGAAAATATTTTTTTATCTTATCTATTGCTGATAGCGGAAAATTTAATTCATCTGCTTGAATATTGACTATCAGATCCAACGGATTATATTTTTTTAATTTACAAAAGTTTGCAATCCTTTCAGTGCCATTAGAATAATTTTTTTTACTATAGTAACAATCAACACCACAAGACTTTACAATTTTTTGAATTATTTTACTGTCAGTTAAGACAGCAAGACTATCACAATGTATTTTTTTGGCTCTGAGACAAATATGCTCGATTAAAGTTTTGTCTGATATCTTTTGTAGGAGTTTTTTGGGAAATCTTTTTGATTCAAGTCTAGCTGGTATAAGTATTCTGATTTTCATATTTTAATAATTTTATCTACAAGATTATCTATTATATTATTATCTTTATATCTATGTTCTAGTATCCAGAGGTTATTATTTCGATATTTTTCTAACTTCATATAATCTTTCATAGTAACAAATATAGGATTATTATCATCAAATATTATTTCACTTCCATTAAAATCATGATGATCATTATAGAAGTTACGATCCACCGTAAAACCTTTTTCAATTAATTCATTTTCAATAATTTCTGGTATAGCTATCCCTATAACCAAATGGATATTCTTTTCTAGAAAATCATTAATTGGAATATTCAGACCTTTAAGAGGATGTCTGATTTGAAAAGTGTCATATTCTAGATCAATGAACTCTCTATCTACATCAAATACTCTGTGATAAACTAAAGATCGCCAAGGACCGGATGGCAACATTTTACAGAAATGCAAATTATCACTTATGGTGCCTATGTAGCTCTTTTTTTTGCTAACAATAATCTCCATCTTCCTTCCGAGTCGAAGGTGATCTAACCCATCATCGTGTATAATATAATCTGGATTTTCATGAATCAATTGTTCTGTTGCTTTTACACGATCTTTCCCTGAGATTACTGATGCAGTCGTAGATCTTGCGATAAGTACTGCCTCATCGCCTATATTACTTGGACTTGACTCAGGTGTAACCTTAGTCAAACTTTTATTTCTTGATTTATATCCTGATACAACTATTCCGACTTTTAACCCTCTTGAACTAAGCTCATTTGCAACTGAAATAGTAAGAGGAGTCTTCCCTTGACCACCTATGATGCTATTGCCTACAACCACAACAGGTTTTTCAAAATGTATAGTGCGAAATATTTGATATTTATAGAGGGTAGACCGAATTATCATGGTTAGAAAATATATCCCAGATAAAGGCAGAAGACATAAACTTATAATCAGATAAAACCAATATTGATTATCCCCTTTCTTTATGTACCAAAGTTTATTTAAAAAGAAACTCAACATTTACTATTTACTGGGAATTGCATCCTATGCAGATTGGAGTACAACCCATCTTCTTTAATCAGTTTCTCATGATTTCCTTGTTCAACAATCTTACCTTGGTCTAAAACTATTATATTGTCTGCCTTTTCGATTGTTGATAATCGATGAGCGATTACTATAGTTGTCCTATTCTTACGAAGATCATCTAAAGCTTGTTGTATTAATTTTTCGGATTCAGAATCAAGTGAACTCGTAGCTTCATCAAGGAGGAGTATTGGTGAATCCTTGAGTATTGCTCTTGCAATAGCAATTCTCTGTCTTTGCCCTCCCGATAACAAAACACCATTATCTCCTACTAGAGTATCAAAACCTTTCTCGAAAGACATAATAAAATCGTATGCATGTGCTGTCTTTGATGCATCAATTATTTGTCCTTCTGACTTGTTTTCTAAAAGACCATAAGCAATATTATTTCTTACTGTATCATTAAAAAGCGTGAGATCTTGACCAACATATGCAATCATCGCTCTTAATTCAGGTAGGGTAGCTTTATTTATATCTTTATTATCAATTTCTATCTTACCCTCATCGATATCATAAAATCTTGGTAGTAAATTCATCAATGTTGACTTTCCACTGCCAGATCTACCAACAATCGCACAACTATTACCTCTAGGAACTTCAAAATTTATATTATCCAAAGCAAAGCTATCTGTTCCTGCATATGAGAATTTAATATTAACAAATTTAATATTGCTAAAGTCTTTATCTAGAAAGTTTTTTTCGCCTTTATCTTTATCCTCTGTCTCAGAGTCTAGTAATGTGAAGATTGATTCGCTAGCTGCAAGTCCTCTTTGAAGAACTACATTTATTTCAGCTAATCTTTTTATGGGAGCAAAAACGAGTATCATAGCTGTAATAAAAGACATGAATGTACCTACAGAGATATCAGAACTATAAGCCTGGGAAGTTACGTAATAAATCACACCAGCAAGAAAAACTGCAACTACAAATTGTACCATAGGTATACTCACACCTTGAATTAAAGCAAGTTTAAGGTGTCTATTTTTATTATTTTCATTCACTATTTCGAAAGAGTTTTTCTCACTCTGCTCTCCTCCAAATATCTTTACTACACGATGACCAGCTATGAGTTCCTCAACAACATTAGTAATGTAACCCATAGAGTCTTGAATATGTTTGCTAGTATCTCTAAACTTTACGCTCATGAGTTTTATGAATATTGCAATCACTGGACCTATTACAAACAGACCGACAGAGAGAATGAAACTTTGATAGAACATAAGGCTTACTAGTCCGATTACTGTGAGTCCATCACGAACTAAAACTGTCAGCGCTTTCGTGGCTGCTTCAGCTACTTGTTCAGTATCATATGTCACTTTTGATAACAGTTCCCCAGACGAAGAAAAATCATATGTTCTTGTTGGGGTATGAACTAATCTATCAAACATTTGTTTTCTTATCTTCTTTACAATATTTCTGCCAACCCAAGCAATACCATATGTTGAGATAAAACCAGCAATACTTCTGAGTAAAAATAAGCTTACTAAAATAATTGGAAAAAACTTAATTGTATCAGGATCCTTTTCTACAAAGCTTCCATCTAGAAGTGGCTTCATCAATGCTGCGAACGCAGTATCTGTTATTGCGAAAGCAGCCATAGATAGGATTGAGATAAAGAAAACTATTTTATGCTCAAAAGTATAGGATAGTAATCTCCTATATAGACCCTGTTCTTTTGATGGATTTCTATTTTGTGACATACTTAAATTTAATGATATGCATATTGTTGTAATATATGTATGATATTAATACATTTACATATAAAAGTATCTATATAATATCACTAGCATTGATTATGAGGAAATTTTTTAAAAAATATACTCCAGATAGAGAAACTGTTAAAAAATATAAAATTATTAGTTTTTTAGGCACATCACTTTTTCATCCTGATCTGTGGAGATTTAATAGAGTTGCCTTCTGCAGAGCTAGTGTTATAGGTATATTTTGGGCCTGGATGCCTATGATGTTTCAGATGATACCAGCTGCATACTGCGCAGTCATCTTTAGAGCCAATCTTCCTCTGTCTGTTGCTGGAGTGTGGATTAGTAATCCAATCACAATGCCACCTATGATGTACTTTGGTTATTTATTTGGCAATAAAGTTCTTGGTCTTAACCCTATTTACGATGAATTTAAATTAAATACAGAATGGATCATGTCTGCACTGTCAAATATTTGGGAGCCACTTTTGGTTGGGACACTTATAATTGGTGTCATATCGAGTATTATTGGATATATTCTTATGCATATCACATGGAGACTATACGCTTATCTTAAACTCAAACATAGAAGAATTAATCTTTAAATAAGTTTACCAGAATTCAATTCATAAACCTTATCAAATCTTCTCATCAGTGTCTCGTCATGGGAAACCATTATGAGAGATGTTTGATTGCTCTTACATGAGTCAAGGAGTAGATCTATTGTGGTGTCAGTATTGTTTTTATCTAAATTGCCAGTTGGCTCATCAGCTACGATAAGACGAGGTTTTGTTACCAATGCTCGTGCTATAGCAACTCGTTGAGACTCTCCTCCGGATAAAAGATTAGTTCTAACATTAGCTTTATGATGAATATTAAGTGATTTTAAAACAGTTTGCGCAAGTTCAGCTCTCTTAGTGAGATTTAGATTCATTAATGCAAGCGGTAACATAACGTTTTCAAAAACTGACAAGTCATTAATGAGGTTGAAGAATTGGAAAACGATACCAAGGTTATCTCTCCTGAATTTCGATAAGTTCGCTTGATCCATTAATGTAATGTCATGGTTTTCAAATAATATTTTCCCACTTGAAACTTGATCTATTCCAGTAATTAAATTTAATAAAGTTGTTTTACCACTTCCCGAGGGCCCTTTCAATGCAACTGTTTCATTATTATTGATAGCTAGATTGATATTAGAGAGTACGCTAATTTCATGATTTGAAACAAAAAAACTTTTAGATAAATTCGAAATGTCTAACATTAGTTAATACCCCGTAACGAATCCGCTGGCCTCACTGATGCAGCTTTCCTAGCTGGATATAGAGAAGAAAAGATAATAATAAGCATAGAAAAAAAAGTCACAAATTTAATATCTGATATTTTAACTATCGCAGGAATCTCTGATAAGTGATAAATTTCTGGTGGTAGTAAGCTTATATTAAAGAGGTGTTCAATAAAATCGATAACTATATTGATATTATTGGCTAATAACACGCCAAAAATTGACCCAAAAATTATACCCAATAAACCAAGAAATAATCCTTGTAATAAAAAAATCGAGGTAACGTAAAAATCTGTAGCACCAAGTGTTTTTAGGATAGCTATTTCCTTCTCTTTATTTTTAACTAACATTAATAGAGAAGATACTATGTTAAATGACGCGATTGCTACTATTAATATAAGTATTAGAAACATTATTCGTTTTTCATTATTAATTGCGGTGAAGAGTGCTGAATGTGATTCAATCCAGTCTTGAGCATACATGTTACTGCTACTCTTATTGAAATTAGACGAGAATGTCCTCGCATCTAAAGGTTTATGTAGTTTCAATCTAACTTTATTTATTGATATATTGTCGTTTGTAACAATATTGTTATAATTTATAAATGCATAAGAGTGATTATACTCATACAAGCCAACATCATAAATTGCTGATACAATATAATTATTTTCGGTTTCCTTAAATTTACCCTCATTTAGATTAAATTTCATAACAACTCTCACATAATCCCCTACTCTCACGTTGAGATTTCTTGCAATTCCATTACCAAGTACAATAGATTTTCTTTTTGATAAATCGTTATACGATCCTGATATTATATTATCATCGATAATGTTCACATTAGACTCTAGCTGTGGGTTAACAGCACGAATCATTGCAGTTGAAGTGCCTTCATCTGAGATTATTAACGCCTGATCTTCGAAATACATCGAGTATGAATCAATATGTCCATTCAAAACTAATTGATTAAAATAATTTGTATTTTCACTAGTGTTTAAATTATTCCCATACACCGTAATATGAGATGTGAAGCCGAGGACCTTGTCCTTAAGCTGCTGCTCAAACCCATTCATTACAGATATAACCGTAATTAGGACAGTTAAACCCAATATAATTCCTATTACTGATATTTTTGATATAGTATTAATGAAACCTGAATTGTCTTTGGACTTTAAAAATCGGTATGCTAAAAGAAAACGCATTTTTTAAATATAACATAAAATATGAAGTATGATAAAAGAAATAAATTGCACCTGACTGATGATCAGATGACGAATTCTGTTGCTTTAGTGTGGCCAACTCAAAATATGGGAAAAGACAAACTTAATTTACTAGAAGATTTGTATGTAGAACTATTAATAAATTTACTACAACATCAAACTAGGGTTTTCTTGGTTTCTAATAAGACCTATCTAGATAGAGTAGATAGTATTGAAAAAGATTTTTCCAATAAATATATCAAACATCTTAAATTTAACTCAGATGATATTTGGATTCGTGATTACAGCCCAATACAAACATTTAATCCAATAAATAAAAGTACTACATTTCTTTCATATACTTATAATGCATATGGTGAGAAATATAAATATATAAATGATAAGAATTTCTCAGATTTTTTTCTAGATAGTATTGATAGCTCAAATAATATTAATATCTGTAATAATAAGATTATCTTGGAGGGTGGCAATATCGTAAACAATGCAGATATGTGTTTGATTAATGCAAACTGTCTTAAGCAACATAACAAAGGACAAGATTTCTACCAAATCAAAAATAATCTTGTGTCATTTTTTAAAGAAAATATTTTCCAACAACTTGATTTTATTGATATTCCACCCATAACAGGTGATGATACAAATGGACATATTGATAATTTGATAAGATTTCATGATAATTCAATATTAATTATGAGTACTAACTCTCAAGAACACCCGGATTACTATAAATTGAAAAAATTAAAAAAACAAGTTTATGATATTTGTAATAGCAATAATATAAACAGTTTAATTGAAGTTGATCATAAAAAAATTTTGAAAAATGAAAAAGGTAAAATACTACCTTTTTCCTATCTGAATTACCTACAGATTGCCAATGACATTTATATGCCTTTGATGGGTAATGAGACAAATGATGATAAAGCTTACCTTAGAGAAATCTTTAAGAATGATGACATAACCTTTATTCATAGCTATCCACTGTTAAATGAGTATGGTGGTTTACACTGTTGTAGTTACAATTGGAGATGTATTGAATAAAATAGTAAACATAGTAAATATTCAAAGAGATTTTGGTAATGATCAGTCAAAAATCATAAAAAATATACTGAGGTATGTTGAATCACTGAAGATTAAAAAACAATCAATAATTGTCTTACATGAATTATCACTTACTAGGTATTTCCCTATTACAAAAAAAACAAATACTGAAGAAAAATTATATCATGTTCTACCTGACGAAATAGATCACTTTCTCAAACTTTGCAAAAAAAAGAAAGTTTATCTTATAATGCCTTTATGTGAAAAGACTAGTAATAAAAGTTTTTTTAACACAACTATAATTATTTCTCCTGATGGTAAAATAATAGCTAAACAAAGAAAAATATATATTCCAAATGAAACCTGCTATAACGAAAAACATTATTTTAAAAAATCGGATAGGTTAAAAGTCTTTGACATAGGTATTTGTAAACTAGGTATATTAATATGCTGGGATCAATGGTACCCTGAAAATTATCAGAAATTATCTGCTCAACAGGCTGATATAATTATTTCTCCAACATCAATTGGATATGCTTCAAAGAGGGATAAGTCAGTTACGCTTAAAAATGAAAAGAAGAATTGGGAGATGACTATTAAAATGAATAGTCTTTTAACTAGCACCCCAGTTATTGTAGCAAATAGATGTTCTACTGAGATAAGTGGTGTTCACAAAATAAAGTTTTGGGGCTCCAGCTTTATAACAAATTCAGATGGTGAAATAATTATAAAAGCCGGACAATCTAATAAAACTATCAAAACATCAATTAATCTAGGAGATAAGCTTAAATCTATTAGAAAATGGGGCTTTAAAAGACCATAAATAGGATTATTAATGATTATATATCAAGAAAAAGTATTCATTTAGTGCCCTAGATACTGTAAAATCAGAATATGTAGATAACTAGGTTGTTATCTATCTCATTCAAAAAGGGAGATATATGAGAATTTTATTGCTACTTTTTGTCAGTTTATTCATGACTAATATAACAATTGCGTCAACTAGCAATTATGTTATATACCATCATAATGACGCTAAAGTCGTTTCCTCAAGTGAATTAATATTCAATGAAGATGAAGACGCTGAAGAAGAAGAGCCAGAATGTGACTAATCTATTATAAAGGAGGAGGAGTATGAAATTTAATTCACTACTATCAATACTAATGGTTTCTCTATTTATGACATCACTAGCTTTTGCTGAGAAGCCAGTTGCTATATCTAAAGGTGATGGACCGTATTCGTTGGAAATTGGCCTGTCAGTTGATTTAGGTGGCGGGAAAAAAATAATGAGGAATCAGAATAACAAGAATACAGTTAACCCCTCGTTTGCGAAAACATCAAGACCATGCCCACCGTTTTGCATTCAACCAATGCAATTGAGGCCTGGCGTTGAAACAATCGGCGAACAAGAAATGATCCACTACGCAATG
>MDTD01006742.1_pt1 | contig 10017 bp, 9 predicted proteins | sample 811221 | NCBI WGS metagenome assembly MDTD01 (sample SAMN05326646, study PRJNA326480) | marine metagenome | isolation source: seawater | place: Pacific Ocean: South West | collected 2011
AGTTTGAGTATATTAAAAATAGATTATTATCTTTCTTTGATAACGAAACAGGTACACATAATTTTCAATCGGATAAAGCATTAGATTCAATAATAAGTGGTGGTTTTTTTGGAAAAGGCATAGGGGAAGGAACTTTGAAAAATAAAGTTCCCGAAGCTCATACTGACTACATTATTTCAGTAATTTCTGAGGAGTTTGGCGTTATTGCGATAGTTTTAATATTATTTTTATTTTTAATATTAATTTATTCAGTTTTTAAAAAAATTAATTTTGAGATTGATGAAAAAGTAAAACTTATTCTAGTGGGAAGTGTAAGTTTAATTTTGATGCAGGCTATGATACATATCGGAGTTAATATAAGGCTGTTTCCAACCACAGGAATGACTCTTCCATTTATTAGTTATGGAGGTTCTTCAATAATAAGTATTTCAATTCTTTCAGGTATTATATTGAATCTTACCAAGAGAAAGATTCATTAAAATGAAAAAAAATTTTCTAATTTCTACTGGGGGGTCAGGTGGACATGTGATCCCAGCAATTATTTTACATGAACATTTATCTAACAATGCCAATATCGTATTTTCAATTGATAAAAGAGGTTTGAAATATATTGATAAAGATTTATATTCAATTGAAATTGTAGATACACCTAGACTGAATAATATTTTTTACTTTCCATTAAAATTGTTTTTTCTTTTTTTTCTTACTTTAAAATCTTTATTTATTTTAAAAAAAAGAAAAATTGATAAGATTATTTCAACAGGTGGGTATATGTCATTACCTTTGATAATTGCTGGAAAAATTTTAAATTTGAATATTTATTTGATAGAACCAAATCAAATTTTAGGACGTACGAATAGGTTTTTTTTAAAATCTTGTAAAAAAATTTTTTGTTATACAAATCAAATCAAAAATTTTCCTGAAAAATTTAAGAATAAATTAATTATAATTAATCCTTTGGTGAGAAAACAAATTTATAAATTAGAGATACCTATTAAAAATGATAACAAATTTAATTTATTAATAGTGGGTGGCAGTCAGAGTGCAAGTTTTTTTGATCAAAACTTAAAGAATCTAATTGTTAAACTATCTAAAAAAAAGGTAATCAAAGTATTTCAACAAACAAATGATAAAAATATTTCGTATTTAAAAAATTTTTATTCAAAAAATAATGTAGAAAATCAAATTTTTAGTTTTGAAAAAAATTTTGATAAAATCCTACAACAAGTTGATCTTTGTATAACAAGAGCAGGAGCATCTACTTTAGCAGAGTTATCAGTTTTAAATATTCCATTTGTTGCAGTACCTTTACCATCCTCCAAAGATAATCACCAATTAGAAAATGCAAATTTCTACAAAGAAAATAAATGTTGCTGGATGATTGAACAACATTTATTTGAAGAAAAAATTGAAAAATGTTTAAAAGATATTCTTGAGGAAAAAAGAGATTATTTGACCAAAAAAGAAAATCTTAAAAAATTAAATTTTCAAAATTCCTGGATAAATGTTAATCAAAAAATATTAAAAATTTTAAATGAAAATTAAATTAGCAAAAACTGAAATTGTTCACTTTGTTGGAATTGGTGGAATAGGCATGAGTGGACTTTCTTTAATTATGAAAGGAAAGGGTTTTAAAGTTCAGGGTAGCGACTTAAATTTAAATAGAAATATCGAAAGACTAAAAAAAGAAAAGATAAAAATTTTTATTGGTCATAGAAAACAAAATCTTAAAAATGCAACAATTATTGTAACTTCTTCTGCAATTAAGAAAACTAATCCAGAAGTTATTGAGGCAAAAAGAAAAGGTTTACCAATAATTTTAAGAGGCGAAATGTTGGCTCATATCGTATCACTAACAAAAAATATCGTTGTAGTTGGTTCACATGGCAAAACTACTACAACTTCATTGATTGCCTCAATTTTTCAAAATACAAAAATAGATCCTACCATTATTAATGGTGGAGTTATTAATTCTATAAGAAATACAGCTAAACTTGGAAAAAGTGATTGGTCTATATTGGAAGCAGATGAGTCCGATGGAAGTTTTGTACATATCCCACCAACTTATTCAATAATAACTAATATAGATAGAGAGCATATGGATTTTTATAAGGATATGAAGGATATTAGAAAATATTTTATTCAATTTATAAAAAAAGTTCCCTCATTTGGAAAATCATTTATATGTTTAGATGATAAAGTTAATAATGATCTAGTAAAAAATTTAAAAACTCAGAATTTTTATACTTATGGAGTAAATCCTAAATCAAACTTTTTAATTAAGAATATAAAACAAAATATGGCATTTTCTGAATATGATTTACACGTAAACGTTCCAAATAAAAAAAGAATAATAATAAAAAAAATCAGAATTCCATTACTTGGCATTCATAATATTAAAAATTCTGTTGGTGCAGCCGCAGTAGCTTTGACAGTTGGTATATCTATTTCAAATATAAAAAAAGGTTTATCAAATTTTAAAGGTGTACAAAGACGGTTTAATAAAATTTTTACCTACAACAACATTGATTTCTTTGATGATTATGCTCATCATCCTACTGAAATAGAGGTCGTATTAGAAGGAGTGAAAAAAGTTTATAATGGTTTTGAAAAAATTTGTATTTTTCAACCTCACCGAATCTCAAGACTTAAAGATTTGAGAAGAGAATTTTCATTCGCTTTTCGAAATGCTGATACAGTTATCTTATGCCCAATATTTTCTGCAGGTGAAAAAATAAAACTAGGATTTAAGTATCATATTTTTGCAAAAGAAATAATAAACAATTCACATGTAAAATTATTCTTAGTGAAAGATAATAATCAATTGGCAAAGTTTATAAAAAATAACGCTTATGGAAAAAAATTAGTAATTGGAATGGGCGCAGGGTCCATTTCTAATTGGATGAGAGAACTTCCTAAATTAATGAAATGAAAAAAAACGATTTAAAGATTTTATTAAATGAATTTATAGATGACATAAAATTTGATTATGATCTAAAAAAAAAAAATTGGTTTAATATTGGGGGAAAAACAAAAGTTTTTTATAAGGGAAATAATTTAAAATCGTTAGTTAATTTTTTGAAAATATTAAATAATAAGGAAAGATTATTTATTCTTGGAGCTGGCTCAAATATTTTGATAAGTGATAAATTATTTGATGGTGTTGTTATTAAGTTAAGTAAAAATTTTAATAATATTTCTTTACATGGTGAAGATGTAATAATTGCAGGAAGTAGTGTTCTAGATAAAACATTATCAGAATTTGCAATGAAAAATGAATTAAGCGGGTTTGAGTTTTTGTCCTGCATTCCTGGCTCTGTGGGAGGTGGTATTAAAATGAATGCTGGTTGCTTTGGTAAAGAATTTAAAGATATTTTACTATCAGTTCAAGCTGTAGACAAATTTGGAAATGTTTTACAAATACCGTCTAAAGACATTAAATTTGAATATAGAAATAATGATTTGTCAGATGATTTAATTTTTTTAAGTGCATCATTTAAAGGAAAAAAAAGTAATAGAAATAAGATTAATGACGAAATGATAAGACTTAAAAAAGAAAAAGAAAAGAACCAACCAACTAGAATAAAAACAAGTGGTAGCACCTTTAAAAATCCTGTTTCTCAAACAAAAAAAAAAGTTTGGGAACTTATAAATGACTCAGTCCCTTTAGATAAAACTTTTGGTGATGCAGGTATTTCAGAAAAACATTGTAATTTCTTCGTAAACAAAGGGAATGCATCATTTGATGATATGACTAGACTAATTGATTATGTAAGAGATAAAGTTTTAGAAAAAAGTGGTATTAATATAGAAAAAGAAATTAAAATTTTAAAATAATTTGAAAAAAAAAATATTAGTAATTTCAGGTGGTATCTCAAAAGAAAGAATTATAAGTCTTGCTACAGGAAAACAGGTTGCTAGGGAACTTAAAAATAATAATTACAGAGTTAAAATTACTGAGCCAAATTTTGAATTATTAAAAACAATAAATTCATTTAGACCTAATATAATCTTTAATGCTTTACATGGTCAATTTGGAGAAGATGGGTATATTCAAACAATCCTTGAGAGTACAGGCATACCATATACCCATTCAGGCGTTATCCCATCTGCTATTGCAATGAATAAAGAATTATCAAAAAAAATATTCATAAAAAATAAAATTTTAACACCTAAATTTATTTTGTATTCATTTAACAAATCAAATTTAAATCTTACAAAGTTAATTAATAAAAAATTAAAATTTCCAGTGGTAATAAAACCCATAAATGAAGGTTCAAGTGTAAATGTTTTTATTTGTACTAAAAAAGATATTTTTAAAAAATTAAAATTACTTCAAAATTACAAAAAAATTATTATAGAAGAATTTATATCAGGTAGAGAAATTCAAGCAGCAATAATTGGTATTAAAAAACTTGGTGCTATTGAGTTAAAGCCCAAGAGAAAATTTTACGATTATCAAGCAAAGTATAATTCTAGTGCAAAAACTAAACATATCATTCCAGTTAATTTGTCAAAAAAAAATTATCAAAAATTAATGAATATAGCATTTAAAGCGCATAAATTGATTGGATGCAGAGGTGTAACAAGATCAGATTTTAAATTTTTCAAAGGAAAATTTTATTTATTAGAGATAAATACCCAACCAGGGATGACTAGTCTTTCATTGGTGCCTGAAATTGCTTCTTATCATGGTATAAGTTTCATTAAACTTCTTGAAATGATTTTAAATGATGCATCAACAAAAAAGTAATAAAATTTTAATTTATATATTCCTATTTATTATTATTGGAACTTTTAATAATAAAAATTTAAGCAATATAAATTTACTTAAAGTAAAAAACATATCAATCAAAGGTTTAGATGAAAAAAAAAATTTTGAATTATTTCAAGAATTAAATTTTCTAATAAAACAAAATATATTTTTTTTAGATAAGATTAAAATAAAGCAGATAATCGAGTCACATGATTTAGTAGAGAATTATTCAATTTTTAAATTATACCCATCGTCTATTAATATACATATTAAAAAAACAAAGTTTTTAGCCTCAACCAAAAAAAAAAATAATACTTTTTTAGTAGGTTCTAATGGTAAACTTATTAATGCAGAAGAAATAGATCAAAATCTTCCTCTAATATTTGGTGATTTTGAAATAAAAAAATTTTTTGATCTTAAGAGTGCTATGGATGAGTCAAATTTTGATTTTAACGATGTAAAAAATTTATTTTTTTTTAAATCTGGAAGATGGGACATTGAAACAAAATATGGATTGATAATAAAATTACCTAAGGATGAGATAAGAAAATCGCTGCGAATATTTATTAAATTTATCGATATAAATGATATAAGCCAAATTAAGGAAGTAGATTTACGCCAACGTAATCAGATAATTACAAATGGATAATATTTCAAATTATGAAACTTATTTGTTAGTAAGGCCAAGAAAATTTATTATATCAGTTAATATAGATTTTGAAAAAAAATTATACTATAACGAGTTAGATTTAGAAACCGATTTTGAATTAGAAAATTTAGAAAAATTAGATTCTTTTCTTAATAACAATATTTTCAAAATAGAAAAAAAGTTTCAAAGTTTTATAGAAAAAATTATTATTATTTTAGATTTAGACGTTTTTTTTCCTATCGAAATCTCTATAAAAAAAAATAATTTAAATAATTATTTAAATTTCCAAAATTTAAAACATTTATTATATGAAGCTAAAGAGTGCTGTAAAATAACTTTGGATCAAAAAAAAATAATTCACATGTTAATTAAAAATTATAAAGTAGATGAAAAAGACTATTCTTTTTTTCCTGATAATATTAAATGTAGTAATTATTCTTTAGACTTAAAATTAATTTGTATATCAGATGACCTGATAAAAAGTTTAGAAATAATTTTAAAAAAATATCATATTTCTCTAAATAGAGTTCTAAATGCTAATTATATTGAGGGATTTTTCTCACAAAATGATAGCAATTTTTTTTCAATGGCTAAAAAGATTATAGCTGGTCACAATCCCAATGAAGTATTATTTTTAGATAAAACAGTGAAAAACAGGGGTTTTTTTGAGAAATTTTTCAATTTTTTTAATTAAACTTGTATTTTCCAGTAACATTTGTTGTTTTTAAGTTTTTATAATTACATAATAAAACATCGCTGTGTCAGCGTTAAACCAAAAAACAATTAAAAAACAAATAAATTTCCATGGAGTTGGTCTTCATAGTGGAAAAATGGTTAATGTGAGTATTAAACCATCTGAGCCAAATACTGGGATAATTTTCAAAAGAGTAGATTTAGAAAAAGATAATTTAGTAGTCCCAATTTTTTCAAATGTTACTAATACATCCTTAAATACAACAATTTCAAATGAAATGGGCATCAGAGTTTCAACAATTGAACACTTAATGGGTGCTTTGTTTGGTTTAGGAATAGATAATGCTCTTGTAGAACTTGATAACGAGGAAGTACCTATATTAGATGGATCTGCAAAAGAGTTCATTGAAAAAATTGTGTCGGTAGGTCTAAAAGTAAGTGATGCTCCAATTAAAATTATTAAGATCAATAAAGAAGTAAAATTTGAAAATGATGGAAGATTTATTTCAATATCTCCATCAAAATTAAGTCTAGATATTGATTTCGAGCTTAAATATCAAAACTCAATCATAGGAAATCAAAGAAATAAAATTAATGTTTATGAGGATGATTTAAACGACGTATTTAATTCAAGAACTTTTTGTTTATTTGAGGATATAGAGAAAATAAAAAAAAAGGATTAGCCAAAGGTGGTAGTCTTGAAAATGCTGTAGTTGTTAAGGATAAAGAAATTTTAAACAAGAATGGTTTAAGAAATTCAAAAGAATTTGTAAATCATAAGATATTAGATTGCATCGGAGACCTTTATACTAGTGGCTATAGAATGATAGCAAGTCTTAATTGTTCTCAAGGAGGTCATTATCTAACTAACAAACTATTAAGAAAAGTATTTGAAAATAAAGAAAACTTTTCGATAGTAGAAATTAAAGAAAGAAATTTACCTCATACAGTAATCAATAGAAGCCTCTTAAGATCTATAGCGTAAATTATAGGTCTTTATAATCATCAATTTAGATTATATAAAATGAGAATGAAATTCATAAAGTTTTTATTAGTATTCATTTCTCTAATTTTTTTTTACTCTTGCACAAAAGAAGAAAAAGAAATTTCTATCATCAAAGAGACAAAACAAGAGTTAGAAATCGCTACGGCATATAACGAAGCATACAAAGCTTTAGAAGAAAATGATCCTTATTTTGCTGCAAAAAAATTCCTTGAAGCTGAACTTTTATTTCCACAATCAAAATGGGCACCAAGATCTGCATTAATGGCTTCTTATTCTTATTATCTACAAAATTTTTATGCTGAAGCACTTTCTAACTTGGAGAGATATATAAAAACTTATCCAAATGATGAAGATAAAGCTTATGCACATTATTTAATAGCCATGTGCTACTATGAAACTATAGAAGATGAAAAGAGGGACTCAGGACCATTAAATAAAGCAAAAATAAAATTTGAATATGTCATAAAAGAATATCCAGGCACAGATTTTGCAATAGACTCTAAATTCAAAATTGAATTGATACAGGACATACTTGCCTCAAAAGAAATGTATTTAGGCAGACATTATATAAAAAAAGGTAAATGGATTGCTGCAATTAATAGATTCAAAAATATTGTAGATGATTATCAACAAACAATTTTTATTGAGGAAGCTTTACACAGATTAGTTGAAATAAATTATAATTTAGGCCTCCTTGATGAATCCCAGAAATATGCAAATTTACTAGGATATAATTATAAATCAAGTGATTGGTATGAAAAATCATATAAATTATTTAATAAAGAATATGTGTTAAGAATTGATAAAGTAAATAAAAAAGAAAAAAAAGGCGTAATTAATAAATTCAAAAAACTTTTTGATTAATATGGATAAAAATTTGATCAAAAAAGATTACAAAAAAAAAATTGAATTATATAATTATTATAGCAAAAAATATTACAATGAGAACACATCAGAAATTTCTGATTTTGAATTTGATTCTCTAAAGATAGAAATAATAAGATTAGAAAAAAAATATAATTTTTTAAAAAGCAAAAAATCTCCTCAAATAAAGATAGGGTACACACCCTCTAAAAACTTTAAAAAATTACCTCATAAAGTTCCAATGCTTTCTTTGGCTAATGCTTTTTCCAAGGAGGATTTAATTAATTATGAAAAAAAAATATTGAACTATCTAGATAATCAAGCCGATTTACAAATTGAGTATAGCGCTGAGCCTAAAATCGATGGTATTTCAGCCTCTTTAACATATATAAATGGAATTTTTTCAGTTGGTTTATCTAGAGGCGATGGACAAGTAGGAGAGGATATAACTGATAATTTAAAAACAATTAATGATATTCCTAAATCAATTCCAAATAAAGATTTTCCAAAAGAAATTGATATTCGAGGAGAAGTATTTATTCAGAATAGTGATTTTATAAAACTTAAAGAAAAATTTGCAAATCCAAGAAATGCTGCGTCTGGATCCTTAAGACAAAAGAATCCAGAAGACACAAAAAAGATTCCATTAAAATTTATAGCTTATACATTTGGGTATGAAAAAGGAATGAAGGTTAATTTACAAAGTGAATATTTAAATAAACTAAAAAAATGGGGATTTAGAATTAATCCACTCAACAAAGTTATAACTGGGGTCAATGATTTAATGAGGAATTATAGCCGAATAGAGGAAAAAAGAGATGAGTTAGATTTCGATATTGATGGTATAGTTTACAAAATTAATAGTTTTGATCTTCAAAAAAGATTAGGCAATGTTTCTAATGCACCAAGATGGGCGATAGCTCATAAATTTTCTGCAAATAATGGTGTATCAAAAATTATCGATATAGATATTCAAATCGGTAGAACAGGAGCTTTAACACCAGTAGCAAAAATAAATCCAGTAAATATTGGTGGTGTAGTTGTGTCAAATGCTACACTTCATAATGAAGAAGAAATTTTAAGAAAAGATATAAGGATTAATGATGAGGTAGTTGTTGAGAGAGCAGGAGATGTAATTCCACATATTATTTCGGTAAATTTAGATAAAAGAGAAAAAAATTCAAAAAAATTTGTTTTTCCAGTCAAATGTCCTTCATGTGGATCTAAAACTATCAAAGAATATAATTCTATTACTAAAAAAGAGGATGCAGTTAGAAGATGTTCAAGTGAGGGTTACGAATGTGAAAAGGTATCAATAGAAAAAATAAAACATTTTGTATCTAAAGAAGCTTTTAATATCGATGGATTTGGAAAAAGAATTGTTGAAAAATTTTGGAACCTAAAACTTGTTAGATTGCCTAATGATATTTTTAATTTAGATTATAACAAGATTGAATCTCTTGATGGTTGGGGAAGACAATCAGTTTTAAATTTAAAATTTTCTATCAATGAAAAAAAAGATATATCACTTGAAAGATTTATATACTCACTGGGTATAAGACATATAGGACTAGAAAATGCAAAACTAATTTCTAAATTTGTAAAATCTTCATCCAGATTTATATCTTTTTCAAAAAATCAAAATTTTGATGATTTATTAAATATAGACGGAATTGGTGAAACGCAAATTTCATCTATAAAAAATTTTTTTTTAAATAAAACTAATATAAAAATGTTAGATAATCTTAATAAAATTCTAAATATTAAGGATGCGATACAAAAGAAAAAAGATGGGGCTTTTGCTAATAAATCTTTCATGATAACAGGAAAATTAAAAGGAATTAGTAGAGCTGAGGCAAAATCTTTAATTGAACAGAATTCTGGGACTATTGTTAGCAATGTATCGAAGAAACTTAATTATCTTATAATTGGAGATAAGCCAACAAAGAGAAAAATCGATGCAGCTATCAAACTTAAGATTAAAATTTTAAGTCAAAGTGAATGGCTAAAAATTTTAAATAAAACTAGCTAACCATTTTTTTTCATCAC
>MDTD01036414.1_pt1 | contig 10017 bp, 9 predicted proteins | sample 811221 | NCBI WGS metagenome assembly MDTD01 (sample SAMN05326646, study PRJNA326480) | marine metagenome | isolation source: seawater | place: Pacific Ocean: South West | collected 2011
ATTAAAAAAAAGGTTAATTAAAAAATTAATTTTAAAAGTTAATAAAGGAACTAATACAGTCAATTTCTTCCCCGAACTTGATTTTTTCAATATAAGAAATGATAGAGATAAAAGTATAGATTTAATACTTAATTTACTTATTTTAAAACAGTTTATTAAAAAAAATAAATTTACTAGCATTGATGTAGTTACTGATAACGAACTAACAAAAGATTTTTTTTTAAATAAAAAAAATAATATAATCTTTAAAAATTCTTCTATCCTAAAAAAATATTCTTTTTATAAATTAAAAATATTAAAGTTTTACATTAAAAGTTTATTTATAATTTTGATATCCAAATTATTTGGAAAAAGAAAAAATAGCAATAATGAAGCATGTATAACATTTTATCCTTTTTTTTTCAAAAATGGTAAAGATACTTTTTTTGAAAAAGAAAAATCTTTAAAAATTAATTTTTTGCTAGCTGATGAAACTCAGCTTAATTACTCTTTTTTTGATATCTTTAATTTGTTAATTAACAATAAAACTAACAATTTAGTTAATATAGAAAGCTACATATCGGTTTTTGATATAATTAATTCTTATTTGAAATCATTTTATTACTTAAGATTAGTAAAAAAGAATAACTTTGATTTTACGATTGGTAATTATAATTTTAAAAAATTTTATAAAGAAAAAATTTTTTCATCATTACTGAATAGATCAAAGTTATTACTTTATGATAATGCAATTAAAAAATGTATAGATGCTAATAAAGTAAAAAAAATTAATTTATATTTATTTGAGTATAATTTTGGTTTCTATTTTATAAAAAATGTCAGAAAAAACTGTCAAAATATTGAAATTTCTGGATATCAGCATGGAATATTTTATAAGAATTTACTGTGGTTTGAAATAATTTCTAAAATAAAACTATTAAAAGACTATCAACCTAATAAAGTAATTAGTTTTAATAAAAATATTATAAATGATTATAAATCTTTCTATAAAAAAAATAATAAAATTAAATATATTATAAGAGAAAAAAAAGTATCTGAAGTATCAAAAAAGATTAAGTTTAAAAAAACAAATAATATTTTAGTTTTAACTGGAACTCACGATGCAGAAGAAATTGTAAAAGAAATCTATGACAAAAAAAAATTTTTAAAAAAAGATAAATTTAATTATTACATCAAATTCCATCCAAAAAAAAAAATGATTTTAAAAAAACATAATGAAATCCACTCAATTAATAAAATTGAAAAAATAAAATTTGATAAGGTTGTTATATCTCCAACTTCAACGCTTGTATACGATATGATGAAATTAAAAAAGCCGTTTTATATATTTGAAATAGATTATAAATTAAACTATGTATTGAAAATTCCTAAATTTAAATAAATTGAAAAAAAAATTAATAATATTTGATCTTGATGGTGTATTGATTAATTCTATTAACAATATGAGAATGTCTTTAAAAGAAACAGCCAATTATCATAATCTGAAATTAAATTTCAAAATTTATAAAAAAAATTTAGGTCTTCCCTTTGAGAAGATTATGTCAAATATGGGAATTAAGAAAAATATTCAAGATTTAAAAAAAAGCTATATTTATTTTTCTAGGAAAAACATTTCAAAAATTAAAATTTCAAAAAAAAATTTATTGGATTTAAAATTTTTAAAAAAAAGATTTTACCTTTGTATATATACATCCAAAGATAGGTCACGAAGTGTTAAAATTACAAATAAATACAAACTATTTGATTATCTATTAACTTCTGATGATGTTAAAAAAGGTAAACCAGATCCAGAAGGAATTAAAAAAATTATGAAAAAATTCAAAACAAATAAAGAAAATGTTTTATATGTTGGAGACAGTTTATATGATTATAAATGCGCAAAAAAAGCTGGGATTTATTACTGTCATGCCTCATGGGGATATGATAAATTACGAAATTTTAAAGACATTTCTAAAATTAAAAATTTAAAAGAAATTACGAAATTTATTTAGTGGAACTTATTTCAATCATAATTCCTTATTATAAAAAAAAAAAATATATTGAAAAAACAATTAATTCGATTTTAAGACAAAATTATCAAAATTTTGAAATTATAATAATTTATGATGATTTAGATAAAACAGAATTAAACTATTTGAAAATCTTATCAAAAAAATCAAAAAAAATTAAAATATTAGTAAATTTTAAAAACATCGGAGCTGGTCCTTCGAGGAATAAAGGCATCAAAAAAGCGAAAGGTAGTTACATTGCATTTATCGATGCGGATGATACTTGGAAAAAAAATAAGTTAAGTGTGCAAATAAAATTTATGAAAAAAAATGATTATCATTTTAGTTTTACATCTTATGAGGTTATTAATGACAAAGGTAAATTTATTTCAAAAAAAATTGTTCCAAGAGAGACCAATTATAGAAAACTCTTGTTAGATTGTAAGATAGGATTGTCAACTGTTATGTTAAAAAAAAAAATTATTACAAATTATTTTAAGTTTGCAGATTTAAAAACTAAGGAAGATTATGTTTTGTGGTTAAAATTATCTAAAAAATATAGATTAGCAAGTATCGATAAGGTGTTGACTAAATGGAGAAAAACTGAAAATTCATTATCTTCAAGTACAATACAGAAAATAAGTGATGGATTCAGAGTTTACAATAAATTTTTAAAAATTAATTTTTTTCAGTCTTTAATTTATTTATTATTTCTATCATTAAATTATTTAATTAAGCGATAAATATGACTTTAAATTTTTTAATTATCCTAATTTTATCAATTTTTTTTATTTACATATGTAACAAAAAAAAAATATTACAAAGTAAATCTGGAGATATTCATCAAAATTTTATTGATACTGAGAGCACACCTTTATTGGGGGGTATAATTCTTTTTAGTATAATTCTAATTAATTACTCATTTAATTTAGATTATTTTATTTTATTTACATTTTTGATTTTATTTATTGGCATTATATCAGATGTAAAAAAAAATTTTTCTCCTAACTTGAGATTATTTTTTCAATCAATAATTATTTTAATGTCTGTTTATCATTTTGATAATTCAATAGGTTTTACTAATTTCTACATTATTGATTTAATATTAGCAAATAATTACTTAAAGGTTTTATTTACCACTTTTTGTATTTTAATTTTAATAAACGGTACAAATTTTATAGACGGAACAAATTTAAATGTTTGTGGATATTACTTAGCAATATCAATTTCTCTTTTTTTTTTAGACGACCCTTTTGTTTTATCTTATTTAAAATTTCAATTAATAGATTTTTGTGTTTTTTTATTCGTTTTATTTTTACTTAATTCAATTAATAAAATTTATTTAGGTGACAGTGGATCTTATATTTTAGGATTTATTTTTAGTTTTGAATTAATAAATTACTTTAATCAACAAGATATATCTCCCTTTTATATAATTTTGCTTTTATGGTATCCGTGCTTTGAATTATTATTTTCAATTTTTAGAAAATTAAGAGATAAAAAATCTCCTTTAAAACCAGATTCAAAGCATTTACATCATTTTTTTTATGAAAATATCAACAAAAGATTTAATAACCCTATGTTAGCTAGTTCTTTAGCTGGATTTTTTATAAGTATTTATAATATAGGAATTTTTTTAGTTGCTTCAATTAATCCTTATCATACAAAATTTCAGATTTTTTTGATTTTAGCTAATATTTTAATTTATGCACTAGCTTATCATTATTATTCAAAAAAATAAAAAAATTCGATTTTTTTTTGATAATTAGTCTCTATTAAAAAAAAATAATCTTAATAAATAAAATAAAATAACGCTTCCATCTTTAAACTCATTAACCTTTTTTTTCCCAGCTATTCTTTTTCTTTCATGTGAATTTATAATACCAAGCTTAAGATTTGCTCTTTTAGCTTTAATCGGTAATTCTACACAAAACCTAAAATCTTTTTTTTTTAAGTTTAAGTTCTTGCATTTCAAGGTCTTACCCAAAACAAATGTATAGAGAATATCGGATATAGATAGTTTGAAAAAAATGTTTCCAATTAAAGAAAAAATTTTATTACCAAACCAAGTTAAATAAGTATCATCTTCACTGCTAGAATTCTTTTCATATCTTGATGCAAAAATAATATCTAGATTATCATCATTTTTTTCAATTTTTGAAATCATATTTTCTAATTCTTTAGGATTAAATGATCCATCTGCATTGAATATACAAAAATATCTCGTCTCTACACTATTCAATCCCTTAATAAGAGCATCTCCATAACCCTTATCATTTTGAAAAATTATTTCACAATCATAGTTTTTAATTGAACTAATGGTTCTTACATCATCACTTTGAAGAATTACTTTTTTTTTATATTCATACTTTCTTAACTCTTGTAAAACATATGGGAGTGACTCAGACTCTTCTTTGGCTGGAATTATTAGTGTTAAATTTGTCATCAATTTATTGTTGTTTTAACCTAAATATAATTCATGTATATACTTTTTGTATCTAAATTAATAAAAAAATGAATTTTAACCTCATCTCATTATTCCTATTATATTGGATATCAATATTTTCATACCTAGGTTATGGTTTATTTTTTCTTTATGTTTTTAATAAAAAAAAAATTCCAAATAACTTAGGTTATATTGGATTATCCGGAATTTTTTTAATTATTTTATATTCTTACGTTTCAAACTTTTTTTTCCCACATAACTCTCTTCATAATATTTTTTTTATGTTCTTTGGATTTTCAATTTCAACTTTTTATTTTCTTATTAAAAAAAAAGTTGAAATCTCAAAATTTAAAGTTCTTTTCTTAATATTTTCCATAATGTTTGTATCAATATTAATTTATAAGCCTCATGATGATTTTTCATATTATCATTTTCAATACAGTTTATATTTAACTAAGTTTCCAATGCTTATTGGTATAGGTCAATTTAATCATGGATTTAATACTCCATCTTCAATTTTTTATTTAAACTCAATGTTTTATCTACCTGTGATTAAACATGGTCTTTTTCATCTGCCAGTTTTACTTATCATGGGCTTTGCAAATATAATATTATTGGAAAAATTATTTAAGTTTTTAAAAGGTAATCAACCAAATTATCTCTCATATTTAATCCTATTATCAATTTTATTCATTAACATATTTTTTTATAGACTTGGAGAACATGGAACAGATCGTTCTGCACAAATTTTACTTTTTGTACTAGTCACTGAGATAATAATTTTTTTAAATTTTGGAAGTGAGTTTAAAAAAAGTGCGTTTAGGATTTTTCTGGTTTTATCTATTATAATAACACTAAAAATATTCTATATACTCTATTTCATTTTACTTTTACCAATTATATCACATGCTTTCTCAAAATTTAGATTTAATACTTTTAGTCTTTTTTTTACAAACCAACACTTCTACTTATTAGCAACATCTTTTATTTTAGTTTTACTAACAAATTTAGCAAATTCAGGATGTCTTATTTTTCCAGTTACATTTTCTTGTTTTGAAAATTTACCTTGGGCTTTTTCAGAAAGTCATGTTTTACATATGAATAATTGGTATGAACAATGGTCTAAAGCTGGAGCAGGCCCAAATTTTAGAGTAGAGAACCCACTCGAATACATTGCACATTTTAATTGGGTTCAAAATTGGTTTAATGAATATTTTTTCACAAAAGTTTCAGATTTTTTACTTGGGATTTTATTCTTAATGATTGTGGTTTTCTCTCTATTTTATTCAAAGAATAAGATTAGTAATAAGTCAATTTATGCAAATAAAAAGAATATTTATTTTTTATATCTTTTACTTTTGATTTTGTTTTTTGAATGGTTCTATAATCATCCAACTTTAAGATATGGTGGATTTACATTAATTGCTCTATTGTTATTTATTCCTTTTATTTTCTCCATTGATAAATCAAAAAGAGATAAGACTTTCGTAAAAATAAGAATTCTTGTATTGATTTCTTTAATTATATTTTTTGCTCGAAATATAAATAGAATCAATAATGAAATAGTTAAATATGATTATAAACCATTTAAAGATCCTTATTTAAATGTTGAAAGTAACTTTTTTTTAATTAATGATAAAATTAATTTATTAATTAACAATTATATCAATTGTCAAAAGTCAAACTCTTGTTCGGAAGTAAGTGAAAAAAAAGTAAAAAAGATTTATGGAAAATTTTATTTTGAAAATATGAAATGATTTTAAAATTCACTTTAATAATACTGAGTATTTTTGATTATTTTCATAAACAAAAAATTAAAAATTTTTTTCATAAAAAAAATATAAAAAATTTTAATTCTATAATAGATATTGGTGGCCACCGAGGTGAAACCATACTTTTTTTTCTTAAGCATTTTAGGGTAGATAATATTTATTCTTTTGAGGCAAGTAATTTAAATTTTAAAATTTTAGAAAAAAAAGTAAATAAAATAAGAAATAGATATAAAAACTCAAAAATTTTTTTAGAAAATATTGGAATTGGAAATAAAAAAGGTATTCTTGAATTAAAACAACACTATGAAAGCTCGTCTTCAACTTTTGCAAGCTTTAATATCAACTCTAGATATCTCCAAAAAAAAAATAAATTTTTAAATCTAAAAGAAAATTTTTATAAAAAAATTAATGTAAATATTACTTCCCTGGAAGACTATATGAACGACAATAATATAATAAAAATAGATTTATTGAAGATTGACACTGAAGGTTATGAGTATGAGGTTTTGTTAGGTTTAAAAAAAAAGATTAGTTATATAAAATTTGTTTTATTTGAACATCATTATGATGATATGATTAAAAAAAATTATACTTTTGCCGATATGAATAATCTACTGGTAAATCATAACTTTAAGAAAGTTTTTAAGTCGAAAATGCCTTTTCGAAAAACTTTTGAATATGTATATGTTAATAAAAAACTAGAAAAATTATAAAAATTGATAAATTTCAAATAAATTATAATGCTTAATTTGAAAAAAAATTTTAAAGTGATATGTAAAAGTTCTACTTAATTAAAATAATGAAAAAAAGAGTCGCTCTTATATTTGGAATAACAGGTCAAGATGGCTCTTACCTATCAGAATTTTTGATAAAAAAAAATTATATTGTGCATGGAGTTAAGAGGAGATCATCCTCCATGAACACAAGTAGAGTAGATCATATTTATCAGGATCCGCACGAAAGTAAGAGAAATTTTTTTTTACACTACGGTGACATAACAGACTCAAGTTCTGTTTCTCAGATAATTAGCAGTACTAAGCCTCAAGAGATATACAATTTAGCTGCACAATCACATGTAGCAGTGTCTTTTGAAGTTCCTGAATATACTGCCAATGCCGACGCATTAGGTGCTCTCAGAATTCTTGAGGCAATCAAATTTCATAAATTAGAAAAAAGAACAAAATTTTATCAAGCAGGAACTTCAGAAATGTATGGAAAAGTACAAAAAGTTCCTCAAGACGAAAAAACTGACTTTTATCCTCTTAGTCCTTATGGAGTTGCGAAGTTATACGCACACTGGATTACTAAAAATTATAGAGAAGCTTATGGAATTTTTGCTAGCAATGGCATTCTTTTTAATCATGAAAGTCCTAGGAGAGGCGAAACTTTTGTTACAAAAAAAATTGTTAATGGATTATGTAAAATAAAATTGGGTCTTCAAAAAAAATTATATTTAGGAAATTTAAATGCTAAAAGAGACTGGGGCCATGCAAAAGATTATGTAGAAGCAATGTGGAAAATTTTGCAACAAAAAAAACCAGACGATTATGTAATTTCAACAGGAAAACAATACAGTGTTAAACAATTTGTAAATTTAGTTTCTAAGAGACTTAAAATCAGGATTATTTGGAAGGGAAGAGGTTCTAAAGAAGTAGGAATAGATGCTAATTCAAAAAAAGTCATTGTGGAGTGTGATAAAAAATATTTTAGACCATTAGACGTTAATACTCTTTTGGGGGATTCAAGAAAAGCTAGAAAAAAATTAAAATGGAAACCAAAAATAAATATTCATCAATTAGTGGAAGACATGGTTATAAAAGAAGTATTAGCTCTCAAAGATAATGCTCAGTAGAAATTCTAAAATTTTTATTGCTGGCCATTCAGGATTAGTTGGAAGTGCCATTCATCGAAAATTAAAAGAAAAAGGTTTTAACAAAATTATTACTATCTCAAAAAAAAATCTTGATTTGAGAGATCAGAGGAAAGTGTACATTTTTTTGAAAAAAAATAAACCCAAATTTATAATTAACGCTGCGGCAAGTGTTGGTGGCATCGCTGCAAATAACAAATTTAGGGCAGACTTTATTTATAATAATATTTCAATTCAAAATAATTTAATACATTCTGCATTTAAAAATAATATTAGAAATCTGATTTTTTTAGGTTCAAGTTGTGTTTACCCAAGAAATTGTAAACAACCAATGAAAGAAACTTATCTTTTGACTGGTCCTTTAGAAAAAACTAATGAGCCTTATGCTGTTGCAAAAATTGCTGGTATTAAAATGTGTGAAAGTTACAATATTCAGCATGGTACAAATTATATTTGTCTGATGCCTTCAAATACATTTGGTCCTAACGATAATTATGACCTAAAAACATCACATTTTTTTCCAGCTTTAATAAGAAGATTTGTAGAGGCTAAATATAAAAAGAAGAAATTTATTAAACTTTGGGGTACTGGAAGTGCTAAAAGAGAATTGATCTATGTAGATGATATTGCTGAAGCTTGTATCTTTTTTATGAAAAAAAAAACGAAACATTCTCTTATAAATATTGGAAGTGAGGAAGAAAAAACAATAAAAAATTATGCAAAACTTATTTCAAAAAAAATAAAATATAAAATCAATATTAAGTTTGATAATAATAAAATGATGAATGGCACTCCTAGAAAAATACTCGATTGTTCATTAGCGAGATCTTATGGTTGGAGAAAGAAAATAAGTTTAGAAAAAGGTTTAGAAATTACATTAGATAATTTTTATAAAAGTAAAGGTAAATTTAAAAAGACAAAATTTTAAATTAAGATTTATAAATGAAAAATATAATAGTAGTAACTGGTGGGGCAGGTTTTATTGGATCTAATTTGATAGATCTATTAATAAAAAAAACAAATTTTAATATCATAAGTATTGATGATTATTCATCAGGTACAAAAAAAAATCATATTAAAAATAAAAGGATAAAATATATTAACTCACACACAAAAAATATTTTTAAAATCTTAAAAAATTACAAAAAAAATATTAATTCTCTTTTTCATTTTGGTGAATTTGCACGAATTTATCAAAGTTTTTTAAAAATGAATGATTGTATAAGTTCAAATATGATCGGATCTCATGAGGTTTTCAACTTTTGCCTTTTAAATAAGATTAAACTAATTTATTCAGCAACATCTGCTAGCATCGGAAATAAGGGAAATGATAAGAATTTGTCACCTTACGCATTCACAAAAGCAAAAAATATTGAAATGTTAGAAAACTTAAAGAGATGGTTTAAATTTAAATTTGAGATTATTTACTTTTATAATGTTTATGGTCCTAATCAAATTGGCAAAGGAGAAATGGCAACTGTTATAGGAATATTTGAACATCAATTTAAAAGCAATAAACCTCTAACGGTTGTAAAACCTGGTACACAATCAAGAAGGTTCACTCATGTGAGTGATACAATCAATACTTGTTATTTTGCATGGAGAAAAAATAGATGCAGGCATTATAGTATTTCTAGCAAACAAAAATTTACTATAATACAAGTTGCAAAAATGTTTACTCATAAGATTAGGTTTATGCCTTCAAGAAGAGGTGAGAGATATGCTTCCGCTCTAACTAGCATGAATTTATCGAACAAAGTTCATAAAATGTTTGGTAAAAAAAATCTGCAGGAATACATTAAAAACATTAAAAAAAATCATAAAAAAAAAGGTTAATTCATTGTTTACAATATGAATTAATTAAGTATAACTCTATCGCCGGTGATTATTGCGAAGGTGTTATACCCGATCCCATTCCGAACTCGGAAGTCAAGCCCTTCA
>MDTD01113130.1_pt1 | contig 10017 bp, 9 predicted proteins | sample 811221 | NCBI WGS metagenome assembly MDTD01 (sample SAMN05326646, study PRJNA326480) | marine metagenome | isolation source: seawater | place: Pacific Ocean: South West | collected 2011
AAAATAGTAATTCATGACTTAGATTTTGAAAGTAATTGCTCCAATAAACATATTGAATTTTGTAAGTTTCAAAATAATAGATCAGATTTTACAATATTAGTAAAAGATACTTTCCAACTTGAGGCTTCAAGATTTATTATCCAAAGAATGTTATTTGAAATAGACGATAATAAGATTCTTGATAAAAGTTGTTCTAAAAAGCAAAGTGCCAGTGGATTAATTGATTTATCAAAAACGCCTTCATTAAATCTAGGAATATTTTTAAGTTTTTTTGTTTTAATTTGTTTACAAAGAAAAAAAGATATTAAGGCTTAATAACATTCCACCGTGGATACAGGCCACCAAGAGTTGAAAATATCATTGAAAGGCCCCAGACTAGCAATGTTGTACCGTGTATATCTGGCTCATCTAATCCTTTAGTTGTTTGAATACCGTAGTAATGTGTTTGGCTTTTGTTTAAAAAATATGAAAACCCACCAATATCTTGATAATAATGTTTTTCAATATCATTTAAAATATGCATGAAATATTCTCTTATTTCTTCAGATTTATAATCGGTTTGCTGATGGCATTTATACAAGACATATATTATATCAACTATGTCACAACCTTCACTGTTTGGCTTATGTTTAAGACATAAATCAATTAATTCATTTGGTCTGTGAATAGGTATGTTCAACCAATCTAATCCAGTAATTACTTTCATAGCGCCATTTACTTTTTCAGAAGAGTCAGAAACTATTGTCGACCCATATGATCCATCTTCTAATAACATTTGTTCTAAATATTCATTTATAAAAAATACTAAGTCTTCATTATTTTCCAACATGCTAATAAAGACACAAATTCCAGACACCTGTGCACCTGCATTCCAAGGATGATTCCAATCAAGTTGACTAAAAAAGTTATTTAAATCTTCTCTAGTTTGTGGAAATTCTGTAAATGCAATTTGATTGTTTGGAAATATTTGTTGGATTGTTGCAATTGATTGTTTGGTCTCGGCTCGAATATATTCTCTAAATTTAAATCGAGGATTGATTTCATATAGTTTTATTCTTCTCAAGAAGAATTTTACAAAATTCCTAATCCATAAAATTACAAAATTTGATTTATATATTTTGTAATAATTTGGATCTACGTAAGACCCTTTAGGCAAATCGCTATAGTCATTTTTAAAACTTTCAAACCTTCTATATATTTCAGAAGTAAAATTACTATCATTTAAAAGATCGGAATTTATAGTGTATAAAACTTTTAATGCATAACAAGTATGTCCCATATCAATTAATTGTCCTTCTTTTGTTGCACCATTAATTACAGGTTGAAATAGACCATTTTCTTTTTTTAAATTTGAAATATAATTTTCTATATTTCTTGAGAGACTTTCGTAATCAATCATTTTTATTCTTATAAAGACAAACTAATCTTTTTTCATTTATTGCAATGATTTCAAAATTTTTAGAGGTTAAATAATTATTTACTTCTACAAAGGTTGTTTCTTCGAATATTCCTTTCTCAGCACCACAATCTACTGAGATATATGAAATATTATGTAGATTATCTTCACCACCTAACAGAACTTCTAATTCATAACCTTCTGCGTCTATTTTTAATAATTTAATTTTTTCATTCTTAATAAATTCATCAAGCAGACGTGCTTCAACTTTTGTTTTAAGCTTTGTTTCTTTAGACTCATATATAGAAGAATTTCCTCCTGAAGAATCAATGTAAAAGTCCACTTCTTCTTTTCTATTAGATAATGCACAATTGTAATTTGACTTATCTGTATTAAGATTCAAACAGTCAAAAACATTTGGATCAGGTTCAAATCCAAGGTAATCAATATCAAGATTGAGATTTTCAAAAGCTAGAAACAATTCTCCGACATTTGCTCCACAATCTAAAACCTTATCACCTGCTTTAAAATTTGGAATATTGAGTAAGTAAGACTCGAATATATGATTTAGAAATTCTTTTTCATTTAAGAGAACTCTTGTAACTCTTAGGTTTGGATAATTTAATTTTTTTGATTTGTTCTCTGAAATTTTTATATATCTATTTTCATCAAATATTAATTTGCCCTCAAATTTAAAAAAGGTATTTAAAAATAGAGCTATATTTTTCTCACTAAGAGTTTTAAAAACAGCAGTTGTTAACTTTCCCTTGATTATGAGTTTTACTTTTTGAAACATCGTGAGATTATCTACATCAATGAATTTTGTCATAAATGCTGGTATCTTTATTATTTGGGGATTCAGCGTAACCATAACAAAATAAATACTAATATATAATGATGAAATTATCTTTTTTATTGAGGTCAATTTGAAAATTTTAATATTTGGATCCGAGGGGATGGTAGGGAGCTCAATTTCAAATATTTTATCTAAAGATAATAATTATGATTTGGTGTTATCTAATAGAAATACAAATGATCTTTTTGATTTGAATTCTACAAAAAAACATATAAAAAGTGTAGACCCTGATTGTATTGTAAATGCAGCTGCAAAGGTTGGTGGTATCAATATAAACAATGAAAAGAGATTTGAATTTATTACCGAAAATTTGAAAATCAACATGAATATATTAGAAAGTTGCCTAGAAAATAAGAGCATAAAGATCATAAATCTTGGTAGCAGTTGTATTTATCCACTGAATGCAGAAAATCCGCTTAAGGAAGAACACATAATGACTGGTAAACTTGAACCAACAAACTCACCTTATGCAATGGCTAAATTAAGTGCAATTGAAATTGGGGACGCGATGACTAAACAATTTGGTCATAAAATAATAAACCTAATGCCGACAAATTTATACGGACCAAACGATAACTTTTCAGAAAATGATAGTCATGTCATTCCAGGACTTATATTTAGAATGCATAATGCAAAAGTCAATAATGAGGAGAAATTTAGTATATGGGGATCAGGTAAACCATTAAGAGAATTTTTATACGTAGACGATTTATCAGAGGCAATTAAATTGATTATTGATAAAAATGTCGATCAACAAATATTAAATGTGGGTAGTTCAGAAGAAATATCAATTATCGATTTGGCAAAACTTATAAAAAAAGTATTGGGCTACGATGGTGAATTAATTTTTGATTCAACCAAACCAGATGGGAATCCTAGAAAATTATTAGATTCAACTAAAATTTTTTCATATGGCTGGAAACCAAATATCGGACTTGAAGATGGTATAAAATTATCTTATGATTGGTTCCTTAAAAACTCAGCTTGACGGATTTTCCCAGGTTGGTTTTAACAAATTTTCATCAATTAAAACTTTTTCTCTGTTGGCAAGTTTCATATCTTCATCAACCATTATTTTTATAAGTTCATCAATAGAGGTTTTTGGTTTCCAACCAAGTTCCTTCTCTGCTTTTGAACTATCTCCAAGCAAGAAATCTACTTCATTTGGCCTAAAATATTTTTCAGAAGATTCTACATATTCTTCATAATTTAAATCAACATACTCAAATGCTTTCTCTGCAAATGATTTTACGGTAATTGATTCACCAGTTGCTAAGACCCAATCTGAGGGATTTTCATGTTGCAACATCATCCACATTCCTTCAACATAATCACCTGCAAAACCCCAGTCCCTTGAAGCATCTAAATTTCCGAGAGTTACTTTTTTTTGGATTCCCATTTTTATTCTTCCAACTGCTCGAGTTATTTTTCTTGTTACAAATGTTTCACCTCTCATTGGAGATTCATGATTAAAAAGAATTCCATTTACACAAAATAAATCATATGAATCTCTGTAAATCTTTGTTATGTCATGCGCAAAAACTTTTGATGCAGCATATGGACTTTTTGGGTCAAAAGGAGAGATTTCGTTTAACTTTTCTTTTGAAGACCCACCATACATTTCAGAAGATGACGCCTGATAAAATTTTATTTGTTTGTCTTTACTTCTTATTGCTTCAAGGATTGAAACTGATCCAAGAGTACCAACCTGAGTAGTATATACAGGGTTCTTAAATGAGACTGAGACATGTGATTGAGCTGCAAGATTATAAACTTCGTCAGGTTCAATAGTGTTTATTAATAAGCTCAACGATGCCGAATCTAGAAGGTCAGAATAATGAAGAGTCAGCTCTCCATTTCTGTAAGTTGAAATTAATTCATCTATTCTATAAGTATTTATTAAAGAAGCTCTTCTTACAGTTCCGTGTACTTCATATCCATTTTCTAAAAGTAATTTTGATAAGTAGTAACCGTCTTGTCCTGTAATACCAGTAATAAGTGCTTTTTTCATATTTATAGTTTATCCTTTGTTAAATTTACACCTTGAGATAAAAAATATCCGTACATTAAGTAAAAATTTATTGGGAATTGAACTCCTTCCATAGCAATATCTGTCATAGCATTTAGTAGTGGAGGGAGAATTAAAATTAATATGTAATGATTTTTAAATTTTTTATAATATATGTAATACATACTTAAGTGAAGAAACGAAACTAAAAATAGCTGGATTAGGCCACCTCTTCCAAATATATTTACCAAATAATTATGTACATGTTCATTTGATTTATCATGGCCAACCCTAAACATGTTTTGTGAGTCATATGCAAGATTAAAAACAGGAAGAACTTCGTTATATCCGTATCCAAAAATTACATTATTTTCAGAAGCTTGATAATAATATAAATCTTGCCACATACTAAGCCTCCAGTTAAAAGTTCCATCTGTAGAAATTAATTTATTATGCCATCCGGTATCTACTGGTACATTTGGATTTGTGTTGTAATCTACATTTGGAACATATCTTTGTTCAAAATATAGTGTCATAAATGTATCTATTTGAGTGTTATCATGAATTCTTGTAATTTTATCTAACTCTTCATCGACTACACTAATTAGTCCGACTGTTTCTAAATTTTCTTTTGGTAAGGATGAAAAATCGAATTGAGTAACTCTAAATGTTGATAGAAAAAACATTAATGGTCCTAAAACTAACAAAAGAATTAGATTCCTAATATTTAAAAATATATATTTAAAATTAAAAATTAAATACAAAAGAGTAAATAGTAAGAGTGCAGCAAGTGCCATTCTGCTCATTTGGGTAATTAAAGGAATAAAAATACCTACTGAAAATATGAAAACAAGATAGCTGTGTCTTTTTTTCAAGGTATTAAGGGATATTAAATTTAATATAATCGTGGCTAAAACCATATCAGAAGCCTTTACAAAAGTAAATCTATCACCGACTGTTTTGAACCAGACCATTAAGGCATCCGGATAATTTCCGGTCCCAAAAATATATATAACTAAATATCCTAAAAAGAAAACATAAAATAATTTTTTATCGATATTTTCATTTAAAAAATAATAACCAACAAAAAAATATGCCATAGTCCAAATATACGAGCTTGTTTTGTAGGTATACCTTGCTAAAAAGTCCGCATCAGTAACTATTAATGTTACAAAGAATGCTAGTAAAATTAATCTAAAAAGATTGTGAATTCTTAAAGGTACTTTTAAATATTTATTTGGAATTAAAACTATAGCAAACGATAAAACAAGACCAAATGCTACAAAATATTCACCAAGTCGAATGCCAAAAACGTAAATACCAGCAAAAGATCTTGTAAATACAAGAAGAAAAAACATTAATGTTAATGTTGAGTAAGATATTAATTTATTCACTTTTTAAATTCTAACTTTACTTGATATTTTTTTTACCAATTTATTCAATTTATATATATAAAAATTTGATACTTGTAATTGTTCTAAAGATCTATTTTGGGATATTTCAACTTCTTTAGAACATAGTTCATCAAATAGTTGAAAATAATCGTTACACATTTTTTCAGAATTGAATGGATAATTAATCATATTTTTATGATAAAAATCATAACTTTCATACATTTCTGTAAGCTTCGATTCAAAATTTTTAGAATTATAAGTTAAACCAAAATTATTACAATATTCAGGAATTCCACCGGAGTCAATAAACAAAATAGGTAATCCACATTGAGCACCTTCAATGTGATGGTTGCCAGAAGGTTCATTTAACGATCCAGTTATATATAAATGATTTTTCTTGATTTCATTTGCTAATTCTCTTCCTGACAAAGGACCAACATGATTAGAGTGTTGAAAACTGAAATTTTTTGGTAAATTTCCTATGTATGTAAATTCAATTTTATTTCTCCATTTTTCATTTCCAATCATCTCATCAAGTTGGGAATAAATCTCAAACCCTTTGTTCCAATTTGCTCCCCAGTGATGAGTTACAATTTTAAGTTTTTCTTTTTTATTCCAAGGTGAAAAGTTGTCATCATTAAAAATTTCTTTATTAGCCCCAGCAAGAATCACTTTTTTATTTTTTTGAGTAAGTCCTTGGTCGTTAAATAGTCTCATTAACCAACTACTGACAAATACTGTATAGTCTGCTGATTTATTGACTTTAATAAGATATTCATTTACATTATTTGTATTTTTTCTTTCATCACATTCATTTATCCTGTGAATTACGACACATTTGTTATTTTCGTATTTAAGATAATTATTTACATCAATGTGGGTAAATGCAGATGACTCAGATGTTTTTCGAGGTTCAGTTAGTAATATAACATCGATATCATTATCGTTTAAATCATAGACCACTTCATGATCATTATTAATCAAGTAATTTGTAAGATTAATTGCAAATAAATTGCCACCTCCCCATGGACCGTCTTTAACGTTTGTTCCAATGCTAACTTTCATAGAGATTGACCATCATTTCATTGAATTTGTTCATTCCATCTTTAATAACAAAGTTTTTTGCTTTTTCATAAGCAAAATTAATATTTGGTATTGCACTTTCGAAAGATTCAATTTCATATATTGATGTTGGGTGAAGGATTTCAGTTGAGATACCTACATCAGTAGATACGATTGGAGTTTTTACTAATGCGCATTCCATAATTGCCATTGGCCCTCCTTCAACTCTTGATGCGACGAGATATAAATCTAGGCAGTTATAAAGTTCGTTTAAAATTTTTAAACTTGGTTTTTTATAGTATGTATAATCAATCTTTAGTTTTTTTAGTTCGTTAATAATATATTGACGTCGATACCCTGCAATTAAAACTTTCAAATTTTTACTCTCTATTTGGTTTTTGAGTTTATTTAAATTTTGTATAAATATATCTGGTCCTTTAGAAAGTTTAGGGCTGATTAGATCATATCCCTCAGTGTCTCTTTGAAAAGAACCTACAACATAATCATTATCACTAAATCCAAATTTCGACCTCAAAGCTTCTTTATTTTTTATCTCAAAAAATTTTTGTGAATCAACCCAGAAGGGAATCTGTATTTTTGGTTTATTTGTTAAGTTGTTTAGTTGAGCTTCTGTTTTCTTTGAAGGCACATGATAAATATCCACATATTTATCTCTAGCTTTGAAATCATCAAGGTAATCTGAATCAACTTTTGTCTCATCTATGTGATGTATTGTGCATACTGTTTTTAAATTATCTAGTTTTTTCTTATCTAATTTATGCCATGTCCACGGAGAAATTATCCATACTATGTCTGCATTAGAAATTCGTCTTGTAGTATTGGTATTTGCTCTATACCATTCAGCTCTAAATCTATCAGTAATCCAAGATTCTCCGGCTTTATTGATATATAACTTAAAATTAACTTCTTCCATCTGGCTCTATGTTGCGTTTGACACAATAAGCATAATAACTTTGGATATCTTTTTTATTTGTAGAGATATTATTTTTTGTGTTTAGTTTATAAAGTGGTTTATTCAAGTAAATATAACTATAGTCTTTTTCAATCAAATTCTTAAACAATTTGTAGTCTTGTGCATAATAAAACTTTTCATCATAAGCTCCAATATTCTCAATTACTGTTTTCTTAATTAATAATGTTCCATGAATAAAAGGATTTTTATATTTTAAAACATAGTTTGTGGGTAGATAATTTGAGAATCTTGGTATGTTATTTTTAGACTGAATGTCTATTGCTCTAGAAACACAAAAATCAACGTCATTTTTAATTAAGTTACTTATTTGTATATCTAATCTTTCTTTTAAACTTTCATCGTCTGCATCCTGACGAGCAATGAATTTACCATTTGAATTTTTTATTAATTTATTAAGAGATTTAGTTAAACCAATATTCGATTTATTTTGAAAAATCTTAATAAAATTATGTTTTTTCGAATAGTCCTTGATAATTTGATAAGTATTATCGTCTGAACAATCGTCTATAATCAAAAATTCTAAATCTTTATGAGTTTGATTAGTAATACTTTCAATAGCATTTTTAATAGTCTTTTCATTATTGTGAGTACTCATTAAAACAGAGACAAAATTTTTTTTATTCATCGATAATTTTCATTAAATCATCTAATAATGATCTTTCATCTAGTAGATTTTTTATATATTTGTAGTTTTCATTGCCAATTCTAATAGCGTTTTCTTTATCAGAAAAAACTTTGAATTTTGATATAAGATCCTGATAATCAAATTGCTTATAAGATAACTCATAATCTTCGGGAAAAAATTCATGAATTCCACCAGTTTTTGGAAAAATTGATGGTTTCTTTAAAATAGAGGCTTCGCATAATAATGTTGGCTGACCTTCAAGAAGTTTAGTTGTTGTTACGACACCAACTGAGTTATTTATTTCTTCAATAGTTTCGAAATTTGATAATTTTCCTAAAAATAAAACATTTTTATGTTTGAATTTATTTTTCAAAGTATTCAAAGCGGGGCCATCTCCAATAATCTTTAATTGCATATCTTCTAGGTCAGCAGCTAAAAATGACTCAATTAATTCCAACACACCCTTTTCTTTTGATATTCGACCTGCATATACAAAATAATTTTTATATTCACCTATATTTGTAATATTTGAGTTTATGTAGTTTCTAAATATTTCAACATTTTTTGAAATATCATTACTTTCAATATATTCTTTATGAAAACTTGTTAAAACAAGTAATTTAAACTTTTCATCAGACATTAATTTATAAAACTTTTTACCATATCTTATTACAAGAAATGATTTTAAAAATGACTCTTTAAAATATTTGTTAAAAATACCAATTTCGTTTGAACTTAAACCGCAACACTCACAAAACGTCTTTCCTTTAAAATGAACCTTGCTCATATAGGAATTTGTACATCTGTATCTAAAATTATGAAGTTTTATAAGTACTTTAATGTTTTGATTCTTTAAATAGTCAAATATTCCAACAGAAGCTTTAAACCAGGTATTGTGAACATATACAATATCTGGTTCAAAAATTTTAATCTTTTCTTTTATAATTTTTATGCTCTCATAATTTTTATTCATAATAAAATAAAACAACTGTTTGAAATAACTATCAATTTTATTATTGAAAAAAATTGTTTCAACATTAAATTCTTTCTTCAAAAACTCGATTTCGTTTTGGACAGCAATGTCTTCCCCACCTTGAACTTGGTAGGTATTGTGGATTACTAATATTTTTTTCATATTATTAACACAGTATATTAAGTTAATATTAACTCGATGAATGTAATTCTCATTTTTACTTATGGTGTATCTTTAAAACAGTGGGAAGATTCTGGTTTATTGACTAGAGAAATAAGTTTATACAACAAAATGATCAGTGATTATAAATTAAATTATACATTTATGACATTTGGAGATGAATCTGATATTTCAATAATAGAAAACCCAAATATAAAAGTTTTACCGATTTATAAATATATCAAAAAAAGTAAAATTAATTCGATAAATATATTAAAAAGTTTTTTTATTCCATTTGTACTCAAAGAATATATTGAAGGAAGCCACTTAATTAAAACAAATCAATTAAGTGGAAGCTGGATAGGAATAATATTAAAACGAATCTTAAAAATCCCCTTATTTGTAAGAACTGGATATAACATTTACGAATTTAAGAAAATTCAAAAAAAATCAATATTTGTAAAACTTTTTTACTTCCTTCTAACAAAAGCTGCGTTGCGATTTTCAGATATTTATACTGTGACATCAGAAACTGATATGACAAAAATTA
>MDTD01168464.1_pt1 | contig 10017 bp, 9 predicted proteins | sample 811221 | NCBI WGS metagenome assembly MDTD01 (sample SAMN05326646, study PRJNA326480) | marine metagenome | isolation source: seawater | place: Pacific Ocean: South West | collected 2011
GCATTTACAATAAAGAGGTCGCAGACAGAGCAACCTTCGGCGCGTTCCCCCAGTGGTTGAAAGACCCACTCAAAGACAGTCCTTCGGATATGTATGCGTCTCAAAATGTGTACCAGTGGATTACAATTTACGAAGTCTACGATTTTGTATCGGACAAGTTCTTTCATTTTATGGACGATGTAGATGAGCCTTTGCTCGAAGACAACCTTCCGTACACAAACCTACGGAACCCATATCAGATTCTGACGTTCAATGACAATCTGAAAGACATCGGTGGTATGAGTGATGTCCAGTTGATTCAGACTGCTCAAGAACGCCTCAACGAGATTGATACCTTAGAGATGTGGCACTCTAAGACATCAATCCCCGTTATGCTTATTAACGGGGGCCTTGTCGATGACCCCGCCGTTTTGATGGACTTGTTAGAGGACATCGGCGGTCCTGGGGAAATCGGGGTCATCGACACTAAGGCGAGGGTAGGCATCGGTGACGTAATTGGCAGCACTCCTATTCCGCAGTTCTCCCCTAACTTTTCTCAAATGCGAGCGCGTTGTATTGAGACCATTGAGTTTGTTTTGGGCATCCCTGCTTATAGCCGTGGCATGGTGGGTCAGTCAGATGTTGCGACAGAGCTGGCTCTGGCTGATACGGCTACGCGAACTAGAAACGCCCGAAGGCAGAAGGCGGTATATGATGTTATCGCTTGGATGGGTGAAGCTGTTATCGCGTTGTACAAAGAGTTTATGCGTCCTGATGAGGTTATCCCAGCTCGTCTTTTGGACAGTCCCAACGTAGAGCAGTTGACCAAAGAGCTTTTGGTAATGAACGAAAACGAGCGTGCTTTGGATTACGATTATGAAGCTGTACCGTTCTCTGCCCCGGAAGCAAACCGAGTTGTGTTGCTCAAGCAGTTGGAGCGTTTTGCACCTGTGTTGTTGAACAACCCTATGGTCAATCAAGACAAGCTCATCCAGCAGCTCTTGGACTTGTTACTCATGCCAAACGTAAAGGCAGAGCAGCCACCGCCACAACCCGGTATGCCAGGTATGACAGGTATGTCTCCAGAAGGACTGCCACCGGGAGTAAACGCACAGGGCGTGCAGGGTCTTGACCCGAATACACTTCTTCAGATGATGGGGCAAGGTGCTCCAGAAGATACACCTATGAGCGGGGGAGGAACCCCCGAAAACTTACAAGAAGGCAGCGTATCAGGCGGTGTCGGAGGAGAGGGAGTCTAATGCCACTATATGATGCCCGTTGTCCAGAGCATGGAAGACAGGAGGTCTTTCAACTACTTGCACATTTTGAAGATGGATTGAGATGTCCGATTTGCGACAGAGAGGTATTACGCATTGTGAGCCCTGTTGCACAAGCAGGACCTAGTGATGACAGGCCCTTGAGGATTAAACAAATCGGTAAGACCTTTACAACCAAAACGCAGCTCAAAGAATACTTGAAGGAGAATCCAGATTGTGAGATGGTTAGCTCGTCTAGCAGTCAGTGGAAGGATTTTAAGCATACTGCCAGAGAGAACGCGGATGCCTATTACAAAGAGGCGGGATACCGAGATAAAGATGATTATAGAAAGAACATCCGTAAAGATATGGCTGAGCAAAAACGGGCTGCTTCCGCTGCAGCTACAAAAAAATCTTAGGAGTTAATTATGCACTATGAAAGCGATCACAAAAGTCCAGAGGAGTGTTTGCTAGAACTTATGAAAGAGAATCTTCCTCCAGAGGAGGTCATCCGCCGCTTCAAAGAAAAAGGCTACAGCCTTGAAGGTGAAGGTAAAAAGGAAGATTACGAAGAAAAAGGCAAAGACGAACATTCTGATTACGACAAGGAAGACAAGAAAGAGTATTCTAGAGATGAGATGATTGAATGTCTTATGAAAGATTGTGACTCTCTGGAGGAGTGCAAAGATAAGCTAGACCATTACGGGTACGACGTTGTAAAAACCGATAAAGAACATTCCGAGCACAAAGAAGATAAAGAAGAAGTAAAAGAAGACGACGGTGTGATGGACCTTAAAATCAAAAAGGTCACCGTTATGGGTGATGAGGAAGGAGCGCACCCTGTCCCTCGCATGGCTAAACTGATTCGAGTAGCCCGTAAAGCTATGAAAGGCGACAAGGAGTACTGATTATGAAAGAGAATATGATGAAAGAAGATATGATGTCTTCAGATGTGCAAATTGATGAAATTGGTGATACCAAAATGGGTGAAGCTAAGGGAGTTATGAACTTTCCTAAAGAACGCGCTAGAGTTGCCCAGAAGATAATGTCGCAACAAAAATTTAAAGGACTTCCTAAGAGGTGGAAAGGCCGCGGAGATTACTTCTTTGAGACCCAAGACGATGGCACGATTAAAGTTACAGGCGGTGACAAGGCTTCTAGTCTTACGGGCGGTAAGTCTACAATCGTTAGGGATAAAGAAAGAATCCAAAAGATTATAGAAGCTGCCCGTGATGGTGACGTTATTGAAGAAAATGTAACGTATAAATCTAGTGATATGTCTAAGGAAGAAATGGATACCATTCCTCAACGCACCATGTTCGAAAGTTCTGACTATCAAGCTGGAGGGGGCATCAAATCTTTCGGAGAAAGTGACGCAGAAGCTGGAATGGAAGAACGTCTACAAGAGTCTGGCCCTGATGTGCGAAAAGCAGATATGGCTAGAGGCGTAGACCTGTCATCAGAAAGAGAGAGTGAAGTTGTAGAAGATGACCCTGTACTCAAAAAATTCAAAGAGACCATGGGTGCTCTTAGAAATATGATTGAAAAAGAGAAAGAAGGTCCTACAAGAGACGCTTACTCTGACGCTTTAAGCCAGTTAGAAGGAAGATTTTTACAGAGTCTTCAACAACGTGGAATTGCACTAAATAAAAAATAGGAGAAGTTATGGAAGAAACTACTGAATCCCCGGCAGTAGCTGAAGCACCAGCGACAGATACAGCCCCTGTTGAAACTGCTGAACCCGTTGAAGCTGCAGAGCCACCTGCAGAAGAAGCTCCTGCGGAGGCGGAAGCCCCCGCGGAGGAGCCCGTTACGTTCGACTCATTTGGGTGGGACGATTGGGATGGCAAGCACGAAGCCTTCCCAGAAGACATTCGAGGTTGGGCAGAGAAAATTAACGGCTACTGGAATCCTAAGATTAAGGAGCATGAGGAAGATGCTGCGCGTTATCAGCGTTTGTACGAAGCTCTTTCTTATGGCCAAGAGGACCCTCGTCTTAACGAGTTGCAAACAAAGAACACCGAGTGGGAGACTAAATACACCACTTTGGAAAACGAGCTGAATGGTTTTAAGGAATCTTTAGAGGAGTACGAGAACCAGCAGGTCGAGGAGTTTGTTACTAAGTTTTACGACACACATGGCGAGGAGCTGGAGCAAAACCCAGAACTTAAAAGTGCAGTTACAACCTTGGTAGAGCAAGAGTTTGACCCCTACTACGCGGTCAAATTAGCGAAACTAGGGACTGACGCTGCAGAGTTTGCACTAGAGTTAAAGAAAGAAAATGTTCCAGATAAGCGAGCATTGGAATTGATTTCTTTAAAGTTTGGTGCTAAAAATGTTCCATCGGCGCAGACTCCTGTGCAGCCATCGCTTTCTAAATCACAGCAAGCGGTGACTGGTGCGACACCAGCCCATCGGCCTCAAAAACCGGTGGTGAGGATGCAGGATTTAAGCAGGAGAGATCAACTCTCCCGCGCTGCAAAAATAGCAATCGCTTCTAATAGAAAGAGGTAAATAATGGCATTTTCACCTGACGTATTAGTCACCGCGCTGCAGGAACTTATTCCTGGCTACTCGGAGACTTTCACCAAGTGGCACCCTGCTTTCGATGCAATCGTAAAGAAGGGACAAAAGGTCACTGCAAAAGGTCCTTTTAGAGAGTTCGCTCTTGTCCCAAGTGGACCTGGACAAATCACCCCCATCTTGACTGGTAACGAAGTTATCGCAGGTGGTCGTACTATGAATTCTGTTCGCGCTAATACCTATGCCGCGACCATGATTTACGCATACGACGTACCGGGTCAAGACCTTCGGGAAGCAAATGGAGAGATGGACCTAGTTCAACTCATCAAGCGTTACCCCGAACGAGCTATCATGGACTTCCATGAGCGCATCGCACAGCAGCTTGTTGCTGGTAACGGTGCTGGAGCAGGCTCTTTCCCAACATTCAACGGCAACGTAACCTACGATCCCAAAGGACTTGGTGCGCGACGAGGAGCTTTTGAGTACGCAAATGCAGCAGCTCAAACAGACACCGTATTCGGTGTTGCTAAGAACTCCATCACAGGCTGGCACAACCAGTACCGCGACATCGCTTCCTTCGCTGCAGAAGGTCGTAAGCAAATGCGAGCAGCTTACTATGATGCGAGCCAAGAAATGGCTAACGCAGAAGGCGATGTTGACTTGCTCTTTGGTGACCGGGGCTCCTTCGACAATTACCTCGAAGACCTTGATGACCAAGTTCAAATCATCACGCCATCTACTGAAGCAGGTGACCGCGCTCCTAGCAAGCTCCGTCAAGGTGCTAAGTTCTTAGGTGCTACGTTCTACTCTGACCAGTACATCGATGTCACTTCCGCAGCAATTAGTCAGCGCGGCGGCGTTGCTTCACCTGCAGCGAACGGTCTCATCTACGGAATCCACTCCAGCACATGGCACTTGTACACTATGGGGCATGATTCTATGATGGAAACCAAGGGTGACTTCGCACAACGTGGCCCTATCCGTCACCCGACGCAGGATATGTGGCGTTACGAGTTCGTGCTTAGCATGGGCATGTACTGTGATAACCTTCGTTGTAACTTCGCCGTAACCGGCGGAAACCTACCTTAAAGGAGATTTATCATGGCTATAGATACTGGAATTGGTATTTCGATTGACCTAGTTTCGACAACCGCTGAAGGTGCTCAAGCACCTCTTGGGCAAACTCTTCTAAAACCTGCAGGAACAAATGGGGAAGGCGAGCAAGTGTGGATTTACGTTCAAGCCTCGGAAGCCCTAGTAGCAGGTAATGTTGTTTGTCGTAAAATTACGGCGGGTGCCCTAGACGCCGATTTAATTGTGCAAAAAACCCTCGCAGGTATGCCCGCGGATTTGGTTGTGGGTGTAGCTCAACACGCGATTGCTTCTGGCAGTTTCGGATGGGTTTTGAAATCTGGTCAAGGAGTAGTTTTAACTGACTCTGGTAATGCAGTAGGTGGAACAGGCGGTTTGATCCCAGGTTCAAATGCTGTGGGAACTGCAGAAGCTGCAGGTGCAACAGCAAGAATTCTTGGTGTCGGCATCGCGACAACTGCGGCTGGGGGCCTGCTGGCTCCAGTTATTCTAGACTGTCCGTCTAGGTAAAAACTTTTAGGGGAGTTCTTCAAGATAGGAGGACTCCCCTCTTTTCTTATGGGGGTGTGCCATTTTTAATTTAAAAGGTATTCGTGAAGCTGTATTTGCAAGAGCGGATTGGGCACCCTCACAGTCTACCGTTGCCATCGAACGCACAAACGGTTGGATTAACGTAGCTTATATGCAGATTGCAGAAGAAGCCCCGTTTTTATTTTTTGAAGACATCATACCCTTTAGTGTAGATCCTGATGCAAAACCTACCGCAACAGGCGATACGGTTTCTGTGTTTCCTACGGATGCTTGGGTGTTGCAGCAGGATTTGGATTCCAGCTCTACCACAAAGCTAAACTGGCAAGAAGGGAGAAACTGGTCTGGTAGAACTGTCAGCATAGAGGATGCAGATGGTCGCTGGTACGACTTTCGTATTCGAGAGGTCTGGACTACCCCCAGTTTCCCTCCAGCTTACGGCAGGTCTTATATGAGCCTTGAAAAGCCGTGGCCTACTGCAGTTTTACCTACAGGATTAAATTATCGTATTCAAACTTCTGAAGTGGCCTTACCCGATGACATGATTGAGATTCGGTCTATGACACTGAAAAGAAATCAGTTGGACTATCCTTTAACGGTCATAGGTCAAGATAGAGCTGAGTACGCTTCTCTCAATATGGCAGATAGGCTTCAGTCCCAAGGAGTACCCCGCTGGTGTTTCCGTAGAGAGTATCAGGTACTCCAAGCCCCTACATTTGACCCCGTGGCAACTAGCGCAGTTTCTTTACCGTTTTGGACAGGACCGGAGCCAAGAGGTAAGTTTGAGTATTTGTTCACGTACATTTGGGGGCAGCGAGAAATCTTTTATGCAACTTCTGGCCCTAGAACGCAAGATCAATCCCAGCCGATTACAACTGCAAATACAACAGGTTCAAGAGTAGAAGCCTATTGGGAAAGCGGTCCTTCTAATACAACCCTATCTACTCAAGTGCTGGAGCATACTACAGCAGGTCAACCTCCAATTACTACGCATCATGGTATAGAGATTACATTACCGAATATAGATTTTATGCTAGGGTTTGATGATAATGCACGTCAGAGATACCAAAGAGCTGGTATTAAAAAAAGAATTTATCGTCGTCGTTTAACGGATGATGGAGATCAAGTCGGTGCAGGAATTAGGGTCGAGACTCCAGACAACTTCTTTTTCTTGGACGAGGTAGATGGGCATGTCATTACCTACACGGACACTGGCGCGGTTACACCGGACTATAATAGACCGTTCCGCGATATACATGGGTATCAAACGCTTCGGTTCATTCCGATTCCAGATAAAACGTATGAAGTGGACCTGCGATGTGTCCGTACACCTAGAAAGTTAGTGGATGATAAAGATGTGCCACGTATACACAGTGACGCCATCCCCACGCTTATTAACAAGACGTTGCAGTATGTTTATGAAGCGATGGGTAACGAGGCAGCTAAGAGGTCTGCACAAGCAGACTACGAGAGAGCCCTATACAATCTGACGAAACGATATGGAGATGCACGACCTTCTAGTAGGCCACGTAATAAGCGAGTTGCATCAGTACGTCGAAATCTGATATACCGTCGTCAGTTCCCATTAGTAAAAGGATAAAATTATGGCCACAAAAAAAGTAACTAAAACTGTAAAAGTAGAAGAAGAAGTTGAGATTGCCCCTGTACTCGCAGGAGCAATTTACACCTTTACTGGAAAAAGCGGAGAGCTGGAGCACGCTATTTGTTTAGCTACGCGACAAAGAAGTGGGTGTACAGTTCGCGGTCTTTTCCGTACCTTTGGCGAAGCGGAAGCATGGTATGAAGAAGGTTCAGATGCCCTCTTAAATTGGAAACTTGTTTCTAAGCCCCAAGTTGAAGCTCCTAAGAAAGCTACTCGAAAGAGAACCACCAAATCGAAAGAGTAGGTCATGGCAGATGAGAGAACTCGTAATTCAGTCGGTCCTTTTCAACTTAGAGTCGAATCCGGTAGGTTAATCGCTCCTAACGAAGTCGCTTCTAAGATTGAGAATATGTACTTGACTGAGACGGGTTCTCTGCGCTCTGTTCAAGGACCTGTACCTTATCAGCCCACATACCCTGTAGCGGCTACTGCTGACCCCGACCCTGGCCTAGATTTCGCTCGCAGCGCAGGGGTGTATCACTGCCTTCTCCAGAGCGGTGAGCGAGACATACTGCTTTGGCATGTGGTGTACACAGGCTCTCCCACTTTGTTTTCTGTGATACAAGAGCACAAAGGCTGGGATGTAAACGCCGGGGCCCCTTTTGGTATCACTCTTTTAGCTCCCAACGGGGTGGCTGCAAAAGTAAATGCAGACGTATCTCTTTCTTTGAGACCCCAGTTTCCTACGCAGTTTGAGTCCACACCGGATGGTGTAGTCATCGTGCCTCAAGGGGGTATTGCCTATTTCTATGATGGGGATGTCATAGCACCTTTGGGATTTCCAGAACGACCTGGCTCTCCTAGCGGGGAAGGCCCACAAACGGACATCGTTGTAGGTGGGAGTAAAAGCCCTCCAAATAATGTCGGGTACGCGCATAGAGGTGCAAATGCTTTAGGGGGGTTGCCAACAATAACTCCTGTCACTCCTGGTGTGCCTGTAGTCACACTAGCTGCTAGTTTTGGTAACTGTCGGATAGGCACTACAGAATTTTCAGATGTTATATCTCCGGGCAATAACAATAAAAATACCTTTGGGGGTGTTTTAAGGCAAGGGAGTTGGAGGTGCTCTGTCCAATTTGTAGATAGATGGGGTAACCTTTCTGCACTTTCTCCTCCTTCTGGTCGCGTAACTCTAGAAAAAATGGAAAATGCAGACGACCAAGCCAAAGACAAGTATCTTACAGATCAAACAATAGATGCTTTGAAGTATCAATTCCTTTGGTCAGGTATCGATAAAGGCCCCGCGCACTGCGTTGGTAGGAATCTTTACAGAACTAAAGACCTGTCAAACTCTGGTGATGACAAGTATTACGAAATCCCTTCTAATTTTGGAGGAGGATTTTTAGAGTTTTCTACAATACCCGACAACTTAACTGACTCTTTTCCAGATGACATACCGGATTCTTCCCTACTTATCGAAGCAGAAAAGTATATACCTGTTCCAGAGTTTAAACTCTGTAAACTAGCTTTTAGCAGACTGTGGATTGCTAATTTTAAAAACCAACCTGGAGCTGTTCGGTATAGCGTAGTTGGTAAGTGGGGAACTTTTAAAGAAGACGATTTAATCTTCCCAGACCCTACGGGAGATGAAGTAACGGGCCTATGGCCTACAGACCAAGGGCTTTTAGTCTTTACGTCTTCTAGCACTTTCTTATTCGTTTCAAATAGTGATGGCGATGGCTTTAGAGCTTCGACTCTTAGCACAACCATTGGATGCGTTGCCCCCAGCTCTTTACAAACTATGAGAAACGGCCAAACTGTTTGGTTAGGGGAAAAAGGCTTTTATGCGTATTCTGGAACTACGCTAGACCCTATCAGCATTGTTGTACAACCTACGGTGGACAGAATAAATATAGCTCGTAGAAAGCAAGCTGTATCTGCAGTAGACAAAAAAATGGACGAGTACAGATGCTGGGTTCCTGTAGATGGGAGCACAACTAACAACCTTTGTTTGATATATGATGGAGAAGGTTGGAGGCAGAGAAACGATGTCAAAGCAACCAGTGTTTGTGTCACAAAGGACCATCGAAATTATATGCTCGCAACAGGAGAAGTCGCCAAGTCGGGAGGAACAGACCACTCCCTGTGGCTCCTCGATAGAGAAGCCTTGTCTTACACAAGAGCATCGGCTAGAGAATCTGTTGTGCAAACAGCATGGCTCAAGTCCATACAGTCAATGCGACGGTCTACGCTTCTTACAGTCTATATTTGGATGCGAGCTACAGAGAAAGGCGACTTAACTGTTGAAGCGTTCAGAGATTGGAGAGAATCTCCGATTATAGAAACAACTGCAGGAGCCACACATCCTCCTAAGTTGTATGCTCAAGAGGACCCACCTTCTTTTTGGGATGAAGCAATAACCGGCTCCACAGGTGCTACTTGGGTGCGCCGTAGACCTTTTTGGGTCAAGGTAGATTTTCACATGCCTTCGTGCGAGGTCTTTAAACTTAAATTTAAGTATTCCGGTGATTGGGAATTTGTTGGTATGCTCTTTGAAGACCGCGACGTTCATGGCGGTGGTGTACAGGTGGCCCCATGAGTTGGAAGTTTCCAGATAAGTATTTCAGTTCTTCTGGTGTAATGAACACTGAAGATACCAATGAGGCTATGCGTAGCTCTGTTGAAGAAATAACGGGACAACTAGGTGAGCAAAACTTCGCTAGAAATGCGTTCACTACGGCTACTGATTACGAAAAGGACATAGCCTATCGACATGCAAAGCTAGAGGTGGATGTAAAAGGTTACTACGATGGTACTGGCGCAGAGAGCATGTTTGTGGATAACAATACTGCTATACTAGCTAGAAACACCGCGTGGCAAACTATACAGGACCAAAATACGGGAACTCCTTTTAGATATGACTTTGTGTCTAGAGGGGGCCTACTTTTTATCACAGCTAGACTTTGGGGCTCTCAATTAACTTTAGGGGGCGGCACTCTCCGTTTAAATCCCATACTTTTTGCTATACGATTAAAC
>MDTD01014289.1_pt1 | contig 10016 bp, 9 predicted proteins | sample 811221 | NCBI WGS metagenome assembly MDTD01 (sample SAMN05326646, study PRJNA326480) | marine metagenome | isolation source: seawater | place: Pacific Ocean: South West | collected 2011
CTTGAACAATCTAAACAACGTATCAAATCAAACTGTCTATGGTATAATAACATATCCCAAAAGTAAAAAGAATAAATATCCTATAATTATAGGAGTTGCTGGAAGTGCAGGTTGGGGGGAGCATCACTATAAATATCTAGATAGCTATAACGAAATGGGTATTGCTACATTAGCTTTACACAGTTTTGAAAGTAGGGGTGTAACCTCAACAGTTGGAGAGCAATTATCGGCTACAATTCCAATGGTTGTTCACGATGCATTTTCGGCTTTAAATGCACTAAATCTAAATGATAAAATAGATATTAATAAAGTTGGCATAACAGGTTGGAGTTTTGGAGGGGGTGTTTCATTGTTTACAGGATGGAAGCCAATAATGAATAAATTGAGTCCAAATCTAAAATTTGCTGCTCATCTACCATTGTATCCTCCATGTGTTGCTAAACCAGATATCCCTGAGTTTACAGATTCTCCAATGCATATATTAATTGGAGAGTTAGATAATTGGGTTCCAGCTGAACCTTGCGATTTACTAGTTTCTGAACTAAAAAAAATGAATTACGATAATATAGATATAACTATTTATGAGGACGCTCATCATTCTTTTGACAGAACTATGGATTTGAGAATTGCTGAAAGTGCATATAGGTTAGAAGATTGTAGATTATCATTGAATGATCAAGGCGTAGTATCTACAGATACATTTATCAAAATTCCTATGAAAAATTCATTTATGCAAAAGATAGGGTTAATGTTTTGTGCAGAAAGAGGACCAACATGGGGGGGTAACGAAATTGCGAGATCTCAATCATTTCAATTCGCAAAATCTTTTTTTTCTACAAACTTATTAAATGATTAGAAAATATTTTTGTATATATCTATTACTATTCTCTTGTTCCACAAATGTTTTTTATAAAAATAATTCATTTGAAGAATACTATGATTTAAAAATTGGTGACTTACCAGTTTTTTTAGTGGCATCACACGACGGTGAAATGAATCTTGATCCATTAGTCACTGTTCGATCAGATACGCTTACACCTAATTTCAATATTAAAAACGATGTAAATACTTATGAAATACCTGATTTTATTTCAAAAGAAATTTATAATAAAACAAACTACAAGCCTTATCTATTGGTAAATAATATTCACAGAAAATATATTGATTTAAATAGACATAGTGAACAAGCATATGAAGATCAATATATGACAACCTATTATAACAATTATCATAAAATAATGAATGAACAAATACAAAGCATCATAAAAAAATTCGGAAAATGTTTATTAATTGATATCCATGGATTTTTTTCTGATTCTATTGACATAGTCATAAGTACAAGAAATAACAATACGTTGTCGATTTTAGACGAAAAAAGAATACTTACAAATGATAATTCATTTCTTAATAATTATATTACCCAAGGATACAATGTTAATCTTAATGATCCCTTTTATGGTGGATTTACAATTAAGAATACTAAAGAAAAATCTATCTATTCATCTTTTTCAGCAATACAACTTGAAATAGGAAGCAACATAAGATATAAAAATGAAAAATTAATGCATTTCATAGAAAACACATCGTACAATATTATATCATATCTTAACGATAGTGGTTTTCTATAAAACTTTACATAATATATGTTATCGGCAAGTTATGGATAGTCACTTTAGGAGGTTTTGTGCCCATTTTGTATATTTTTCGTTAAGTGATTCAGTATCTAATGTAATTATTTCAGGTGTATCATAATTATGATTTTCAAGAATAAATTTTTTAACATCTTTTAGATTTTGTTTGAAGCTTTTAATTAAAATTATTATTTCTTTATCAGAAATGATTTTATCTTTCCAATAATAAGTTGAACTTACATTATTAATAATTTTTACACAAAAAGCTATTTTTTTATGTACGAGTCCCTTGGATATTTTTTTAGCCAACTTTGTTGTATTCACAGAAGTTAAAATAATAATCATAAGTATATTCCTAATATTTATAAATTAAGAGTGAATTTAAAACTTATTTTGGAACAAATCATGAAAATTAAATTACATTGGCAAATTTTATTATCTTTTCTATTTGCATTGGTTTCATATTATTTTTTAGGAGAAAAAATATTATTTACTACCTATTTTGGTGATATTTTTATATCGTTGTTAAAAATGATTATAATTCCTTTAATTTTTCTTTCTGTAGTATCAGGAGTTTCATCAATTGGAACTACAAGAAAAATTTCAAGAATTGGTACGAAAACTTTATTATATTATTTTACAACTTCTATGATAGCAATTACATTAGGTTTAATATTAACTAATATTATTCAACCTGGTAATGCAGTTCAAATTAATGCAACAATTGAACCATTCGATATTTCTAAATTATCAAAGCCTGATTCATTATTTGACATATTAATTAGAATGATACCTACAAATATATTCAATTCTTTATCGAATGGTAAAATATTGCCTATTATATTTTTCTCTATAGTTTTTGGTTTAGGTTTACTAAAGCTATCAGAATCTAGAAAATCTAAAGTATTGCCTATTATTAATGAAATGTTTGAAATAATAACTTTAATTACAAATTTTATTATAAAACTATCACCAATTGGTGTTTTTGGATTAATTATAAAATCATTAAATTCTACAGGTCTAGAACTTTTTAATGCTGTAGGCTTTTACGTTCTTACAATTTTTTTGGGACTATCTATACATTTATTTGTAGTTTTACCGTCAATATTGTATCTGACTACTGGTTTAAACCCCCTACTCCACTACAAATCAATGCTTAAAGCATTAACAATGGCTTTCTCAACCAGTTCTTCCGGAGCAACTTTGCCAGTTACTATGAACTGTGTAAAAAATAATGCAAATATATCAAATAATGTATCAAGTTTTGTACTCCCTTTGGGGTCAACAGTTAACATGGATGGAACAGCACTTTACGAATGTGCAGGAGTTTTATTTATTTCACAAATAATTGGTATTGAATTAGAATTTTCACAACAACTAATTATTGTTCTTACAGCATTTTTAGCTTCTGTAGGTGCTGCAGGCATTCCTTCGGCCGGTTTAGTAATGATATTTATTGTATTGGATGCTGTTGGTCTAGGAAATCATCCTCAGGTACCTCTAATTGTAGGTACTATGCTTGCGATTGATAGACCTTTAGATATGATGAGAACAATGGTAAATGTTTTCAGTGACACAGTTGGAACTGTAATTATTGCAAAATCAGAGGGAGAAACAGTAGTTTATAAATAATAAATTTTAGTAAATTTAAATGCTTATTTAAATTATTAATCGCAAGGAGTTGTGAATTTCAGATCTTTCAACTTAAACATAGGGAGTTCTATTTTCTTCTTTTAAAAGTAGGCCTTCTATTTTTTAGTAAAGGAAACTTGCAATCTAAGAAGGGATTCCCACATTATCAGAATCTAAAAGATATCTGAAATCCTTCTTCTTGCGTTTTTATTTTATGAAAAAAATCCAAGATAAACTTACACCCAAATTTTTAAAACCCTATATTAAGATATATAAAGAAAAAGGTTTTAAAGCATTGATAAAAAAAGGTGGAATAAAATTACTTTTATTTATATTTCTTTTTTATCTTGTTAGAGATACAATTTTATATATAATTATACCATTAATCGCTTATTACGGTTTTAATAATTTATTTTAGATTTAAGTTGTAATATCTGTGCTTTATTGCCTTTGACCCTTATTTTGATACCTTTATCAGTATTTTTTTGATCAAGTACCTGTAAATTTTTATATATGATATTCATTAGATTAGCATTTTTATAAGGTACGATCAACCATTCTTTAATATAAAATTTTTCTATTTTGTACTCAATGCAAGTTATAAGATCATTAATTTTTAATTCTTTTTCTGCAGAAATAAAAACAGCATCAGGAAAAAGATTTTTTAAATATGAAAATTTCTCTCCATCTTTTATTAAATCAATTTTATTAAATATAACAATGGTATCAATATTTTTGGCTTCTAAAGAAATTAAAGTATCATTAATAACTTGATTATGCATTATTATATTCTTGGATGTTGCGTCAAAAACCTTTAAAATAAGATTTGATTCTTTTATTACTGATAAAGTTGATCTAAAAGAAGCTACTAAATTATGAGGTAACTTGTTTATAAATCCAACTGTGTCTGTTAATATAACTTCATCTTTGCTTTTTAAATACATTTTTCTAGATGTAGAATCAAGAGTAGCAAATAATTCATCTTTTATATAAACATTTGATTTTGTTAACTTTTTCATAAGTGTAGACTTACCAGCGTTAGTATATCCACACAAACTTATTTTAAAAGAATTGAATCTATTTTTACTTTGAACAGTCCTTTGCTTTTCAATTGCTTTTAAATGTTCCTTTAAACGAGATATTTGATTATTTATTAATCTTCTGTCTACTTCTATTTGAGTTTCTCCAGGTCCGCCTCTTGTTCCCCTACCACCCATTTGTCTTTCTAAATGAGTCCATAGTCTTGTAAGCCTCGGTAATAGGTACTCTAATTTTGCTATTTCAACTTGAACTTTTGACTCTTTTGTTCTAGCGTGATTACTAAAAATATCTATTATAACCCCAGTTCTATCTACAACACGAATTTTGTCACCTATAATTTTTTGAATATTTTTAATTTGAGTTGGAGATATCTCATCATTAAAAATTATAACCTTAACTTTATTAATATTACAATAGTTAATAAGATCTTTTAATTTACCTTTACCAATGAAAGTTGATGGATTATACTTTTCACGTTTTTGTATAAATATTTTTTGTACTATGTAATGATTCGTTTTAGCTAATAATTTTAGCTCCTCAAGCTCTAAAATGACATCTTTGTAACTGTTAGTATTTAGTTGGCAGCCAACACCGATTGCAACTAAATATTTACTAGTTTTGTTGAAATCTTTTTCCATTTGATATAATCATTTCTAGTATAATAAGAAAAATAATTATGTATAAAATTATTCTCCATAATTCATATCCGTACTTTGACCTTTCTATGGATTCAGAAACATTAGTATTTATGTAAATGAAATTTTCTGGGAAAAGCAATTTAATTTCTTCTGCATTTAACACTCTGTTCTTGAGTTCAGATGATTTAATATTCGCTGCATTTTCAGTAATAATTTTACCGTCAGTCGATATGCTATGAAAGCCATTTGATTCAATAAATATTTTAGTGTTATTTGTACTAATCAATTCCTTTTCATTATTAAAATCATAATATAAATTTTTATTTAAATAATTGTTGTCAAAATTAGGAATCCAAATATCTCCTACTGTTAAATTATTTAATAGAGAATTTGATTTTGTATTAATTAATTTATTGATGAAATTAATATAAGACCCTTTAATCGGTAGATTTGTCCAATTTAAATCATTAGCGAAGCCAAATATATCCAATATACCATCTTTAATATGATATCTATTCCATATTGAATAACCATTTACTAATTCTAATAAAGTGTTACTATCATTATTAAAAGTTAAATATTTGTAAAATTCCAGATTGTTTTTATCGTACAATTTATCTGCATTGTAAAAATAAGATGTTCCGTCAGAGTTTATATTTAAACTATTGTATGAACCTTCTTTATGTTCATTATATGAAATTAATGAACTTGTGTTAAGCAGATTTTTTATATTTTTGTTAATATCAATATCTTGTTTTGATGGAAAATAAATTAAATGACCTCCATTATTTACATATGAATTTAATAATTTATCATTTAACATACTGTTTGAGGATATAATACATACATCTAATTCGTAAAGATCCATTTCATTATCAAAATTAATAATATTTATATTTTTATTATTTTCATTTATTGAGTTGAGTATCTCTTGTATATAAATATTTTTATAGTCCAACAACCCTACATTTAATTTTTCTGGAATATCTATCATATAATAATAAAAATTATCAATAAAATTATCGTCATCTGGTATATTAAAAGCACATTGATATTTACCAGATGATGGAAAAGATGTCTTAAAATTAAAAACCTTTGAATTATTAGGTTCTATACTAATTAATTGCTGACCAACATTTATTTGATCTATGTTAAATTGAAGAAGAGAATTTTTAATTTTAATTTTTCCATTATTTTTAACTGTTACAAGAAACTCTACTTGTTCATTTATTGAAATATTTGAGCTTGGTAATGTTACATCAGTTATAGTGAAGTTATTAGATAATTCTGGAATTTGTAAAAAATAAATAAACAATTTTTTTAATTTTTTCTTGTCTAAATGATCAAAATTAAAAAAAGACTCTTCTCCATCAGATATTAAAAAAAGCTCAATATTTGAATATTTTTCAAAATCTAATAGATTTTCGATTTCATCTAATCTATTCTTTATACCACCATAGGACTTAGTAATTTCAATTGGAAATAAATTATATAAATTACCTTTAATTCCATTATATATAACACCATCAGATTGAGTTAAAACTACTAAAGGAGAATTATCATTGAGTTGAGATAATATATCTTTTGCAAAAGATTCTATATATAAGCTCCTATCCTTACCATTAACTATTCCGCTATTTGACGCTGAATCGTCAACGTATATAATAGAAAGCGTAGAATTGCTGTCTAAAATTTTTCCAGCGAATAAACCTTTTAAAACCGGTCTTGACAACATTATAATTATCAATAAAATTATTAAAGTTCTAATAATAAGAAGAATCAACTGAATAAGTTTTAATTTGTTTATGCTATCTTTTTCAATAAGTTTTAAAAATTGAATAGAACTAAATTTAACCGTTTGAACATTTCTTTTATTCAATAAATGTATTATGAAAGGTAATAATACTAAAGGTAGAAGCCATAATAATGAAGAAAAAATAAAATTCATATTATATTAAAATCAAGCTTATTAAAAAACCACTTATAATTGGTAGTGATAAATTGTCATCAATTAATATGTCGTCAAAAAATTCAACTAATGTAATTATTATACTCAATATAAAAATATTTATGTAGTTGTATCCAAAAGGTAAAAAAATAAAAATTGAACATAACAAAAAAGACATTGTGCCCTCTAATGTTTTATTTCTAATTTTTATGTATCCATACTTTCTTCCAACAATCGCTGATACTGAATCAGATAGACTTACAATTAAAATTGAAATAATTACAGCAGTTTCATCATACAATAGAATAGTGGTAGTATACCCAATCAGCAGATAACTTGCTCCTGTTAAACTTCCTTTTATTTCATTCTCTCTGGAAACAATTTTAAAATATTTTAAATAAAAATTATTAATATCATTCTTTTTTCTTAAGTAATCGAGCAGAACATATGATATTGTTAAAAATATCATTGGATAAATAACAAAATTTTTACCATATAAGTAAATTATCAATGATAAAATAGACGAACTCAAATGAATACTTTTGCGAAGCAATTCATTTTTATAAGAAATTTTATTCATTTAATAATAATTCGAATTGCTTATTAATATTTTTTGCACCAAATAAAGCAGAGCCAACTATTGTTATGTCAGCACCTGCGTTATAAACTTTATCTATCGTTTTTAAATTAACTCCCCCATCTACTCCTATAGTAAAATTTTTATCTCTTTTAAGATAAGATAATTCTTTTATGGTAAGTAAGGTTTTTTCTATAAATTTTTGCCCACCAAATCCAGGGAAGACGCTCATAACCAATATGTAATCTAGAATATCTAAATATTTAATTAAGTTTTTGTAATTAGTATCAGGATTGACTGCAATTCCAGCTAGAACATCATTTTCTTTTATAGTTTCTATATCTTTTTTTATGTTTTTGCTAGCTTCATAATGAAAAATTAAAGTGTCAGATCCTGCAGAAATATAATCTTTAATATATTTGTGTGGGTTTTTTATCATTAAATGAGTTTCAAGATGTAAATCAGTAAGCTTGTCAATAGATTTTATTATCATTGGTCCAAATGTTAAGTTCGGAACAAAATTACCGTCCATGACATCTAAATGAACTCTTGTTGCTCCAGATTTTTTAACTGATTCTAATTGATCTTTAATAATAGAAAAATCAGCAGATAAAATTGATGGTGAAATATTTCTCATTATTACCTTTCTTTAATCATCAGAACTAATAATTAGATCAATTTCTGCTGGTATGCTAATGCTCATTCCAGGAGTTAAACTTTGATCTAAAACAGTTTTCCTTAATAATTCAGGATGATACTCATATTCAATCTTTCCTAAACGAAGTCCTGATTTAATGATTAATATTTCTGCTCTAGATATACTCAAATTTATTAAGTCAGGCACAATAAATAAATCTGGAGGCGCTCCTTTACTAACCATTAATGTTACTTTTGATCCTGACTTTACAGTTTCTCCAGCTTTTGGACTTTGAAAAGTAATTGCATCTTTTTTGAATTCAGTGAAATGTTCATACATAACAGTATCTACAACTAAATCTAAGTTGTTTATCAGTAATATACTATTTCTTAATGATGTATTAATAAAATTAGGTACAACGATATCTTTTTTATCAGTTGGAATTGATATTTCTATCGTGCGCCCTGATTTTATTTTCATTGGTGGAGGCGGAGACATTTTTACAACTTTTCCTACTTCCTCATTTTTAGTAAAAGGGATTTCCTCCACTTTTACAAATAAATTTAAAGATTCCAATTTTTTAATAGCTTTATTTTTGTACATACCTCTTAGATCTGGAATGTAAAGTTCTTGATTAATATTTACATAGTATTTTAATAGTACATTATCAAAAATAAATAAACCAGAAAATGAAAACAAAATTATGGCAATAAAATATTTTATATAATTATTAAGCATTTCTTGTCAGTACTGCTGCAAATCCTCCATCTATGTTATCTTGGTATGGTATTGTAGAAAAAAAACCATTATTATTTATAAATCTATCTGGTATAATATTAGTAATATTTTTAATATGAAAATTACTATTTTTATTTAAAAACCATTTGATTACAGAATCATTCTCTTCTTTTTCAACAGAACAAGTGCTATATACTATACTTCCACCTTTTTTTAAAAATTTAGAAGTATTAATTAATATTTTTTTTTGTATTTCAACCATTTCATTTATATCTAGTTTATTTTTTCTCCATTTTATATCAGGATATTTGTTTAAAACACCTGTACCTGAACAAGGGACATCTAATAGTATTTTATTTGCAAAATTTAGTTTATCAAATGATACTTCCTTTTTTGATACATTTATATTGCTCAATTTCATTCTGAAAAGTGTATCATTTAATAATTTTAATCTTTTATTATTTAAATCGTGAGCATATAGTGTACTTTTATTATGCATTAGTTCAGCTAAATAAGAAGTTTTTCCACCCGGAGATGCACAAGCATCAATAATTATATCATTTTCTTGTGGGTTCACTAGTTTACAAACAAATCCTGAAAATGGATTTTGGACTGTAATTTTTCCTTCTTTGAATAATTTGCAGTTAATTAGAGAATGCGATTGCTTTGTGGTAAAATAAATGTCATTGTATTTGTATTGGTTGAATGAAATTTTGTTTGATTCTAAATAAGATATAAATGATTTTTTATTATACGTTAAATTATTCACTCTAAACCAAGTTAATGGGATAGTATTGTTCCAAAGAGCCATTTTTTCAGCATATTCTTTACAATTATCATTAATCCATTTGTTATATAACCAATTAGGATGATTTAAAAGCTTGGCCCTAATAACTGAATTTGGATTATTGTAAGTTTTTTTATAGTTAATAGTTTTTCTTAGAACTGCATTAACAAGTTTATGAAACTTAATATTATAATTTTTAGAAATATTTACATATGATGACACAATAGCATAATTTGGTGCTGACATATTTTTAATTTGAAAATATCCTAATCTTAAAATAAATTTAATTTCAACAGGTACGGATTTATGATATTTTTTAATTAGATCTTCAAGTACAATATCTAAGCTACTTAATTCTCTAATAGTTCCTTGTATTAAAAAAGTAGA
>MDTD01065122.1_pt1 | contig 10016 bp, 4 predicted proteins | sample 811221 | NCBI WGS metagenome assembly MDTD01 (sample SAMN05326646, study PRJNA326480) | marine metagenome | isolation source: seawater | place: Pacific Ocean: South West | collected 2011
CAGAGGGTAATATTGATAAAATAAATGAATATAAAAATAAATTTCTTAAAGGTCTCTTAGTCATTGGTGCTGCCTTTACAGCATTACAAGTTGGAATAGGTGTTACAATTAATTTGCTTGGAAGATTTGTTGGAACTGTTGCAAGAGTTGCATTTGGTGGTATATTAAGAGGTGCTTTTAGAGGAGTCAGAAGATTAATATCAGGAGTCATAGCACAAATAATTGGTGGTGGACTTGGTGGATTTTTTGGAGGAGCTGCTAGTGGTGCTGCAACTGGTGCCACAACTGGTGCTGTTGCTGGTGCTGGTGGTACAGTAGTAACCACATCTATCGCTGAAGAACTTAAATCATTTAGGGAACCCAGAAAAATAGAAAAAAAATTAGCTAAAACTTCAAAAAAATTAATAGAAGAGGGTGCTGATGATGCTGTCAAGGCGAAAGGATTTTTTGGTAAAAGTGTAGATAAGATAAAAGGATTTTTTGGTTCAAAAGCAACAAAAGAGACTAGTAAAACAGCAGTTAAACAAATAGCATCTAAGACTGCAAAAGAGGGTGCTAAGAGAGGTATAATATCATTCCTAAAAAGTGGTGCTGGTAAATTTTTAAAGATATTAAAGATTGGTGGTCCATTTTTAACCTTTTTTGTTAATTTAGCAAGTGGTGAGGGAATTGGAGGAGCATTAGCTGCAGTTGCAGGATTTTCTGCTGGTGCTGCTATTGGAGCAGCGATTGGTGCTAAAATTGGTGTATTTTTTGGTGGTATCGGTGCTGTTCCTGGTGCGGCTATCGGTGGACTTATCGGTGGTATAGCTGGTGAGGAGACAATGAAAGGTTTATTCAGGGGTGTTCAAAGATTATTTGGAATTGGTGGTAAAAGTAATAAAAAAGAGGAAAATATTCGTGAATTAAGAACCGAAGATTTAGAGACGTTTGATGACCAAACAACATCAGAAAATATTACACCAATGCAAAATAATAATTCTGAAATAGCAACTAACATTTCTGAGATGGAGGAGGGTTCACCAACTGTGATTAATGTACCATTATCTGGTCGTAAACAAGACCCACCGATAGCGATGGGTGGTGATGATTCTTCAAAATCAAATCCTATTCCAAACATTAATTTTGACAATAATAATCCTCATACTTTATTTGCCACAGCAACTTACGGGGTATAAATTATGTCTATAAGTTCAAGAAGAAATTCACTTCGTAAATCATCAATAAGTATTGATTCTATAAGAAAAACAGTAACTTCATTTACGAAAGGTATTAATAGTGCAAATCAAAAATCTGATGAAATCGTAAAAATAACAAAGGAGAGAAATCTTTTTAAAAGAACATTAGTGCGAAAGGATGGTGAATTTTTTGCAAGAAGAAGAGAAAATATAAGAAGAAAAGATAGAGAGGATGAACTAGAATCATCATCAGTTACTGGAGTAGCAAAAAAACAAGGCAATATAGCAGCTAGAAGCACAAGAGGATTTCTTGGAAGATTATTAGATTTTCTAGGTATTGTTTTACTTGGTTGGGCGGTAAATAATTTACCAATGATCTTAGAAAAAATAAGGGGATTATTTAAATTGATACAAAGAGTAGTTGGAGTGTTAAGATCATTTCTGGATGGAATAATGGCATTCTTAACTGCTATCGGAACTGCTATATCAAATGCTTTGGGTGTATTTAAAAATTTTAGTTTTGGTGAACAAAGAAAACAAATTATTGATGAAACTGAAAGAGTCAATGCTGGTTTAGCAAAACTAGATAAAGATTTTAGAGAGTCGATCTCTGATTTTGTTAATGATGAAAACATTAGTCAAGCAGATAGTTATGCTGATGAATTTGAAAGAAAGGTTCAACAATCAAGAAACGATAGACAACAAATAATAACTGATATTAATACAGAGAGTTTAGTAAAACCTACAGTTCCTCAAGAAACAACAGTCACCCCTGAAGTTGAACCGAGAGCAGAGGGTGGTCCTGTACAAAGTAATAAACCATTTCTTGTAGGAGAAGAAGGTCCTGAAATTTTTGTTCCTGCAAGTGGTGGAGAAATTGTACCTAATGATCAATTAGTAGCAAATACTGAAGAGGGTGTTGATATGAAAGATGATAATGAAGAGGAGGGTGAATTATTTGAAGGCAATAAAAGGGAGGTTGAGGAACTCTTAGGTATTACACAGGAAATAGAATCAACAACAGAGAAATCTGATTTAGAATCTCAAGTAAACGTTTCTTCTGGTGGAGTATTTGACCCTGATTTAAAAATGGTTGAAAAGTCAGAACCAACAAAGGAGGAAAAAGTTAAAAGTCAAGAAAAAGATATATCCTCTACAGTTTCTCCTGTGAAGAGAAAGGAAAGGAAAATGAGGGGGAGAAGAAAACCAAATAGAGTTGTGATGGTCATTGAAAAACCAGCGAATCAAAATCAACAAGTTATAATGTCATCAGGGTCGAAAAAAACATCTGTAAATATATACTCAGGTAAATCCAGTAAACAAACTTTATTAGATTTACAAAGTATAGCATCTCTTAAGTACACATAATGGCAGCAATAGATCGTAGTTTATACAAACAGTTTGATATTATATCTGCAGATGAAGGTAATCTGGTTGATATAAGTGGAGGTATCGTCGCTTTTAGTTATTTTGAAAATTTATTTTCACCAATGGTTACTGCACAAGTCATCGTTGCGAATACTGGAGAAACATTACCTGATGGGGATGGTGGATTTACATCTTTATATAATGGATTACCATTAAGAGGAGGAGAAAAGGTTAATATAAAAATCTCATCAAATTCAAATAATAATCAAGACTTAGAATTTACTCAAATAAATGGAAATGAATTATATGTGGCATCAATTACGGATGTTAATATTGACGCAACTAGAGAAACTTTTGTTTTAAATTTAGTTTCAAGAGAAGCTATTACAAATGAAACATCGAGAGTTGGTAAAAAATTTCCTACGTCTCAGAAAATATCAGATAGTGTCAAGGATATTATAAAGGAATACTTGCTATCTGAAAAAGAGGTATTCGTTGACGAGACTGAAAATCCATATGGATTTATAGGAAATCTTAAAAAACCATTTACCATATTAACTTGGTTAGCATCAAAATCTGTTCCAGCAAACGTTGCTGGTCAAAGTTCTTCTGCAGGATTTTTCTTTTTTGAAACAAAAGAAGGTTTTCATTTTAAATCTATTGATAGTTTGATTGCATCTGAACCATTTAAACAAGAATATGTTTTTTCACCAAATGTTGTAGAACAACAAAACCCTGATTCTGATTTTAATATAATAAAATATTCAACTAATAAAAACCAAAATTTAATAAACAATTTAGAGAGAGGTTCCTATTGTACATATCGCATGTATTACAATCCCTTAGATTCAACTTTTACTTCTCCTCAACAAGGTATTTTCAAATTGTCAGATTATGTTGATAGAATAGAAAATTTAGGGTCTGATTTTTCAATTAATTTACCACCAATGGATAAAAAGGGAAAAAGTTTAGGTGATATACCAAGTCGATTTATGACAGGTGTTTTAGATTATGGAACTATTGAAAGAAAAGATAAAAATTCATTGAAAAAAAATGCTGATCCAATGGAATATCAGTCTCAAGCGATGATGAGATATAATATTTTGCATACAGTTGAAGTTGTAATGACGATACCACTTAATTCTGTATTATCAGCAGGTGATTTGATAAAATGTAAATTTGCTAAAGTATCTACTACAGACGATAAAAAGATTGATGATGAGCAAAGTGGTCTATATATGATAAAAGAGATAGTCCACTATTTTGAAAGTAAAGGCTCATATACAAAACTTAAATTAGTAAGAGACACATTCGGGAAGAGAAGTCAATGATTGAAAATAACCTTTTAAAAAGTAATTTTCTAGGAAGAGATGGATTCAGATGGTGGATCGGTCAGGTTCCTGGTAAAAAATCTTGGTTACTTCAATATAGACAGAGACCAGAGGCTTGGGGTAATAGAGTCAGAGTGCGTATTATGGGTTATCATCCTCAAAGCACAACCGAACTTAAAGATGAAGATCTACCTTGGGCACAAGTTTTACTTGCACCTCAATGTGGTTCAGGTAAAGCTGGAGTTGCAAAACCAATCAAAATAGCACCTGGTGATGTCGTTATGGGTTTCTTTTTGGATGGTGATGATGCCCAGTTACCTATGATAATGGGTGTTATTGGAAATTCAAAATATGTTGAAAATAAAGATCCGTCACCATTCACACCTTTTACGGGTTATACTGATGAGGTAAAACCTGAAGGGAAAATTCTTGTAGATAATGAAACTGGTGACGCATCAGGTGAAAGTTCTCAAAAGTCACCTAGAATTGTTGACAAAGAATTAGAGAAAAAATTAAATCAAAAAGGAAAACCAATAAAGAACCGTCGTGGGAGAATAATAGGATATGAAAAAAATGAAAGATCAGTATCTAGTGCCATAGGTCAAAGTGTATCATTCGCTGGAACTCCTGCAGCAGAGGAAATAAGTAATGATTTAGATAATGCAATTAAAGAAGTAAAAGACGCTACTCCTCAAGTAAAAAGTAAAATTATCGCTGAGACCTCAAAAAAAATAAATTCTGCAGCAAATGGAATCACAGCAGATCTCACGAAATCTGCAGTTAATTCTTTAATTCCCAAATTGAATTCGGGATTGAATCAAAAATATAATGAAGTTGAGGCTCTCACCTTAGCTGCAACTCAAAATACAGCTTTAGCTAAAAAAGCAGGAACAGCAGCACAAACAGCAATGATTCCAGCAGTAGCAAATATACAGAAGAAATTGCCCTGTGTATTGGAAACAGTTGGCAATAGTTTATTACCTGATATTACATCACTATTAACTTCTTTTCTGAACAATGTGGTAAGTTTTACACCTTGTATCGCTGACCAGTTCATTGGAGCATTATTTAATAAAATAGTCGATGGTATTGGTGATGCTTTAGGTCCAGAATTAGGTGGTGTTGGAAGTATTCTATATGGTTTTGATTTGATAAGTGATTTAAGAAGTAAGGGAGAAGGTTTATTAGGAATACAAGAAGCTATAAAATGTGTCACAAATGATAAAACTCCAGTAGAGTCAAACATTTGGACATTAGGAAAAGGTCCTAAAAATATTTCTGGTATTACTGGTGGAGCAATAATGGAAATTGCAAATGCTGCACAAGCAGCACAGGAGGCAGCAGGAGCACCTGGTGGTTTGGCAGGTTCACTTCTTGGAGAGTTCGATTTCTTAAATCCAAATGTTAGCACTCAAGGATTCAGTAGTATATTAGGTGAGTGTTATACAGGTCCACCTCTTGATTGCAAAGGTATAAAGGTAAATATTTTTGGTGGTGATGGATCTGGTGGTGCTGCAGAAGCGATAGTAGGTTCTCTTGTGGGAGACTCACTCGCACAGCAAACTGGTAGTATAATTGGCATAAAACTCACAAATCCAGGTCAGGGATATACCGTTCCACCTTTAGTTGAAATTGCAGATACTTGTAATAATGGTTATGGTGCTAATGCAAGAGCAGTCATAGATTATGATCCACAGTCTCCATCATATCAACAGATAATTGATATTGTTATAATAACTCCTGGTGAAAATTATCCAGTTATTGAAAATAATGTTGATAGTGAGAAACCATATATTGTCGATCACGTTGTGGTTGTTAATCCAGGTGAGGATTATACATTTGAAGATATAATAACAGATAATGAAGGAAATGAATATGTTAAATTCTTAGATGAGAATGGTAAAATATTAAATGTTATTGCTCCAAATCCAGAGCAACAAAATGTGAAACCAATTAAAAATTTACCTATTTTAAATATTCAAACATCCACTGGATTTGGTGCAATACTCAAAGCTCAAATCGCACCTAGACCTGAATTCCAAGGTCAAATTAAACAGGTAATTGATTGTATATCACCTCGTGATGAAATTGTTGGATTCGTTAATGGTGAACCATATTATGGTCCATTTCACATTCATCCTACAAGAGGTGTGAAAATGGTTGGAGCAGCCCATACAACTTCACCACATGCAATAATATATGATACACCTGCTGAAAGTAAAGCATCAAATGTTATAATATCAAATACATCGACACCAATTGTAACTGTATCAGAACCCACAAGTGTGCAAACACAATCAACTACCACAGACACCTCAACTATGGAATCAAGCACCCCATCAAGTTCACCACCACCATCATCATCACCACCAAGTTCACCACCAAGTAGTCCACCAAGTTCACCTCCATCATCACCACCAAGTAGTCCACCATCTGGTGGTGGTGGAGGTGGTTATGGTTACTAATAAATATAAACGATAGGAAACCATTAAATGACCAGACCACAAGACTTACAAAATTGGGCTTTAAGAAATTACGATTCATTCGGACCACATTGTAGATTTGATACAGCAAATCCAGAATATGGTTATGGTGGTGGTTCCATTTATTCTCTAATCGCAGAAAAAAATAATACTACGAACGTTATCTCTTTGACAGAGGATGGTCAATTCAACTTATTTAATGATGATTGTGTGACTATAACTGGAGGTGTCACAAAGCAAGGAGGAACCTGTATTAATATTGTAGGAAAGACAGGTGATGTTTGTATTACAGCAATGAAGAATGGTGATGTAAAAATAAAGGGAAAAAATATAATTGTAGATGCTGATGATACTTTAAGATTAGAATCGAAAAAAAATGTTGTTGTAAAGGGTGGAAGTAGTATATTTTTTGACACACCCAACTTAAATACAAATGCGAAGACTGGCAATCTTGCACCAAGAAACGTTACTTTTGGTGGTCTTGTTTTTAGAGGTACTAAAGTAGGTTCTGATGCGATATCTCAGGCATTCACTGGAGGTTTCTGATGCCAGGTTTTAATCAAGGACCAGTCCCTTCACCAAACTATGAAGATAAAGATAATAATCAATTTAGTCAGGTAACTGAATTTACTAATGACGTATACATTTATGGTAAATTATATGCAAATATCAATCCAAGTGATGTCTTTACAGAAGATCAAACAACCCTTACATCTCTAAATTTAGATAAAGATTTTTTTGTCACTGGATTCTCAACATTTTTTGGTCCTGTGGATATGGAATATCTCACAGTTTATCAAAGATTAAATGTTGGTACCTCTGGAACAGTTTTCGTAGCGATATCTACCTCAAGTGATTCTGATGGTCAAATAGGAGGTAGAGTAGGGATTGGAACCACTCAACCAGACGGTCAATTTCAAGTAGATAATAATTCATTCATTGTAAAGGAAAGCGGTAGAATTGGTATTGGTATTTCTAATCCATCACAAAAATTTCAGATAAGCAATGATAATACATCACTTGTTGTTACTGGATTAGGAACTTTAGGTGTTGGAACCGAAAGTCCTGGTGATTTTGGAATTAATAACTCTGCAAATGGAACTTTAAAAGCAGATTTTGATGGCAGTATCCGTATAGAAAGAAATATTTACGACTCAGCTGGATCTACGGGTCTTAATGGATACTACTTACAAAGAGATGCAACTGGTATACGGTGGAACGCTGTATCTCCTCAAAATTTAGATGGTATACGAGTTCAGGAGAATGGCACTGACTTACCTATCGGAGGAACATCTCAATTATTTTCGCATCTTAATTTTACTCAAATAAACAGTAATGGAACAGGTACTGACTCGATAGTTGCTACACCAAATTCATCTAATCCGACAACTATCGCTGATATACAATCACAAGATTTTTGGGGATTTACTGGAAATAACATCTATAGGATGTCAAATGTAGGTATTCAAAATAATAATCCATCCTCTACACTAGATGTAACTGGTACTCTTCATGTAACTGATGAAGTTGATTTTGATGATAATTTAAATGTTGATGGCAATACAACATTAAATGGATCGTTAGATGTTGATGGACTCACTACTTTTAATGATGTCACTGAAGCAACATCAGTTACTAGTGCCTCTGTTCAAATTGATGGGGGAGTTGGTATTGTAAAAAATTTAATTGTTGGAACAACTGCATCTGTTAACTCTTCAACTCAAAGTACAGATAAAGATACTGGTGCTTTAATTGTTCAAGGTGGTGTTGGTATAGAGAAAAACACAAACATTGGTGAAAATTTGACTGTTGGAGCTGATTTGGGTGTCAGTGGTGATGGAACTATAACTGGAAGACTTGATGTTGATGATGCAACAGAATCAACAAATATTACATCTGGTGCTGTTGTTATTGATGGAGGTTTAGGTCTTGCGAAAAATTTAAATATTGGTGGTTCTGGAGTGATTGCAGGTAGATTAGATGTTGATGACTCTACACAATCAACAAGCACCACAACTGGTGCATTAGTTGTTGACGGTGGTGTTGGTATTGTTAAAAATTTAAACATAGGACAGGATGCGACTGTTGAGGGTAATTTAGAACTTGATGGATTTTTATTTGATATAAATGATGGTAATGGTGTTGGATTAGCACAAACAGATTATAGATTAGCTTCTGTTGGAACAGGAGTTTCTTGGAGACCCTCTGGTGTTCAAACGAAAAGAACTTTATGGGTGACAAAGAATGGGATGGATACAAATAGTGGATTACTAGAGGGTGATGCAAAGTTCACAATCGCTGCTGCAGCTGCAGTCGCACAAGAAGGTGATACTATTAAAGTTAGATCAGGTGTTTATATTGAAAATAATCCCATAGGACTAAGAACTGATGTTGCCATCAGTGGTGAAGATTTAAGATTAGTAACGGTTGTTCCAAGTAATACCGATAGGGATGTATTCCATGTTAGAAGAGGATGTTTGATCGAAAACTTAAGTTTTGCTGGTGCGACAATTACAACAAATCATCCAAATTGTGGTGGTGTCGCATTCCCACCAACTCAGGCAAGTGTTGATGCGGGCACAGATTTTCAAGCAGTTTCAGGATTTACACCATTAGGTCCTGCAAATCAGGGTGCTGGTCCTGGTATCGGGGGTGCTGGTGGTAGATGGAGATCACCTTATGTGAGAAATTGCACTAACTTTATGACTGGCAGTATTGGCATGAAAATAAATGGAGATCATGCTAATGCAGCATTTACTGGCACAAATGATTTAGGACAAGATTTAAAGTCAATGGTTTGTGACTCATATACCCAATATAATGAGGCAGGTATTGGTGTATCAATCACTAATAATGGATACGCTCAATTGGTTTCAATATTTACAATAGGTTGTGATGTGGGTATCGCAGTTTCTTCGGGTGGTCAATGTGACTTGACAAACTCCAATTCATCATTTGGTAACATTGGTCTACAAGCAGATGGTTTTGGTGATATAGAATTCACAGGTATATCCACTGGTGGTGATACAGATGCACAAGTTGATACAATTGTTTCAGCGGGCACGACTGATATAACTAATTCTATTAGAGTTCCTTTTGATGGACAAGGTGTTTATTTTGTCTTAGATATGAATGATTATGACGATACAACCTCAACTGCAATTGTAGATCAACCTCTTCAAGTGATTAGGTCTCTTAAAATAACAAATGGTGGAAATCCAGGTGATTATTCTGCTGGTGCACCTCCTGTTATTACTGTAGAGGATCCTAATAATTTTAATTTACCAACACCATTAGGTCCTGAAAATATTCTACCTGAATTTTCAGCAAATGTAAGTGCTGCTGGCACAATAACATCAATTGATATTATCAATAGTGGAAGAAATTATTTGCCAACACAAACATTAAATGTTGTAATTTCAGGTGGAGGAAGTGCAACCGCTGAAGTTAATTTTGATCCAATTTTGTTTACAGTAAGCGAAGCAACAGAAACTGCAGCAGTGACGGGTATTACAACTATTACATTTAATGAATTTATACCTTATCCTGTTTTCGATCAAACAAAATTAAAATTTGTAAGATTAAGTCGTATCATTACAAGTTCACATTCATTTGAATATATCGGTGCAGGTAATGACATAAATACAGCTAACCCA
>MDTD01017957.1_pt1 | contig 10015 bp, 11 predicted proteins | sample 811221 | NCBI WGS metagenome assembly MDTD01 (sample SAMN05326646, study PRJNA326480) | marine metagenome | isolation source: seawater | place: Pacific Ocean: South West | collected 2011
CTTATTGTATTTGCGATATTATTTATACTATTAGAATATCTTGAAGATATTCTTGATGATATTGTATTACCTATTATAGATAATGGATTATCATTTATATCTTCTAATGATATATCATCTAAATTTTCATAACTGTTATACAAAGAATCATTTAAATCATTGATTAGATTTGTTGTTTCATCAATTGTTTCATTCATAGTATTTACAATTGTATCTGCAAGTGAATTGGCAACAGTATTTGCAATAGTATCAGTTGAAATTTCACTAATTAATGGTTCACTCATAACAGGATCAGTAATTGGTTCAATATTTTCTTCTTCCCAAGATTCTGTATCTGTATCTGTATTATCTGGATTATTTTGTAAATTATTATTTACACTATTATAAAGAACATTAGCAATTCTATTTGTAATTCTTCTGTTAGTTGTTGGTAAACTTCTAAATATTGAATATCTTCTTCTACTAAAACTTTCATTTTCAATACTTTGGGCGAATAATTCATCTTGCCTTATTCTATCATATTCTAAATATTTATCAACTAAATCACACTTTTTAACATTGCCATTCTCATGTCGTTCTCTTTCATAAATTAAAATTTTTACTATTTTATCTGAGTCATCTATTTTATCTAACATTTCTACATCAGTTTCTAAATTTATTTCTACTATATTTTCAACATCTTCTTGTTTTACTAATATAATTTTTTGGACCCCATATATATAATTTGTTATATTTAATAATAACTTATTAATTAATATGCCGTAATTTTCAGCCTTATTCAGCTCAAAATTAAGATTATATCTATTTACTGAACCATCATTTAAATAGAAGTATATCATATTTAATAGTAATAAAAAAATTTAGTTTTAATTACTATTTTATCGAACAAAGTATATAAAGATTATTTATTAAAATAATTTATAAATGGAAGTAAATATGACAGAAAAAACTGAAAATACTGGTGAGGATGGTTTTACAATTTTTAGGAGAGCAAGGACAAGTAGTTCTGGTCCAAGACGTGAACGCTATACAAATAAGAATAGGCGTTCGGAGAGGATGAATTTGCTTCATCAAGTTGCAAATGGAACAATGGAGCCTGAGGTAGCAGCAAGACATCTTAACAGAACTTACGCTCAACCAACTCAACGTTTCCATCATACTGTAACACGTGATGGAAGAATTAATATTAGTGGAGTTGTTCCAGGACAATCTCTCACTCTTATGGTTGATGAATGGACGAGACTTGCTTCTTATCTTGGAGGAAAGAATTTTAGAAGATTTGTTGAAAGAAATAGTGAGCGTCTTCGCACAAGACGTGGTCCATACACTGGTTCAACTGGTTCTACTACTGAAACTTCTACAACAGAAGAAGGAACAAGTACAGAACCTTCTCTACTTGAAGGAGTAGAAGTCGTTCAAGAAGCTGTTTCTGCACCAACAACTGATGTATTTGAGGTCCAAACCTCAGGTATTTAAGCTTAAAGTAATTTCAATAAAGATAATAATTAATTTATATTATGTAATTATATAATATAAATGGTTAAAATTAAACCGAACAAATGTATTCTATCTTCAAAAAGAAGAGTTATTGTAATAGGTGATTTACACGGTGATTGGAATACAACAATAAGATGTTTACATAAATGTGGTGTAATTAGTAAAGATTTGAAATGGCAAGGTGGTGACACAGTAATTATTCAAATGGGTGATCAAATAGATAGAGGTGGAAGAGGTTATAATATTAATGATGAAAATTCAGATTTAGCTATACTAAATTTATTTGCTGATCTTCATTTACAAGCTCTAAAAACAAATGGTGGTGTTTATTCATTAATAGGTAATCATGAATTAATGAATGTTATGGGAAATTTTAGTTATACAAGTCCTTTAGGTTTAAAAGAATATGGTGGAAAACAAGGACGTTATCAATTATTTAAACCAGGAGGTTATATAGCTCAGTTATTGGCTAATAGAAATGTTATCATGAAAGTTGGTGATTGGATTTTCGTACATGGTGGTATCAACCCTAATATAATTAGAAATTATTCTATTGACTCTATTAATAGATTAATGAAAATATACTTATCTGGTTTTAAAAAGCTTGAAAATAATAATAAATTTAGAGAATTATTTCTTAATGAACGTAGTCTCTTATGGAATAGAGAATTTGCAGAAGATAATGTTAATTGTAATAACGTAATGAAAAGTCTTAAAATATTAAAATCTAAATTTATGGTAATCGGTCATACTCCTCAACAAAATGGTATTAATAGTGTTTGTAATAATAGATTATGGAGAGTTGATACTGGAATGTCACAAGCTTTTGGACCAAATAATAGACCAAGAACTCAAATGTTGGAAATTTTAAATAACGGTCAAAAAATAAATATTATACGTGTTTAATTTATTTTTTTAATTTATAACCTTTCTTAATTTTACTTTCTATCAATTTTTTAATTCCTTCATTTGATAAATTTTTTTTTTTAGATTTCCTACCTTCTGTACCAATTTTACCATATGATGTTGTAAATTCACCTTCTTTATTATATTTAATAGTCCAGAATTTACTTGATTTATTATCTTTTAATTCATATCTTTTTATTATAAATTTTTTATTTTTTATATTCTTCTTAATACTATTTTTACAACTAAATTTTATAAAATTATTTATTATTTTTTCTATCCTTTTTTTATTTTTTACACCTTCTTTTGTTTTAGATTCAGGGCTAATAAGTTGCCATAAATATTTTTTAGATGTTCTATCTTTATTATCTATAAACACATTTTGATTACCAACATATTTAGATAATAATTTATTTTTTGGAATAAATGCTTTTAATAATTCAAATAAATTTTTATTTTTTATACATTCATTAAAACTTTTATTTTTCTTCAAATATTTATAAACTAAATCTGATATTACAAATCCTTGTGCGTTAAAAGTTTCATTAAATAAAAATAATGTTGAACTATCTGCAACTCTATATCCTTCTTTTTTACTTAAAAATGAAAATAATGATTTATTTTTTGAATCAAAAGTAAATTCACCTTCTAAATCACATTTTCCAATATTAGTAATATTACCATTTTTTAATATTACTCTAACTTTTTCTTGCCATTTATATTTATTATTATTTGTACTATTTGATAAATTTGTTGGATTTCCTGATAATATACAAAATGTCGTCCATTGACCCATTTATATTAATTATTTATATTTTTTTATTAAGTTCTTTAATTAATTGTTCAGGTGTTTTATTTGTTGAATCTAATACAATATCATATTTATCAACTGGTTTGATATAGTATTTTTTATCCATTTTTAAATATTTAATATTTAACCGTTTGAATATTTTTTTGGCAAATGTAATTAATTCTTTTTCACTTGAAAAAAAGTATTTTACTTTTTTTAAATCTTTTATAAAATCTTTAAGACATACAACACCAATAGCATCATTTTCTTTGTCTGTAATTGTATATAAAATTGTAAATTGATCGAAAACATTTAAACCTCTTGGATCATAATTTCTTCTTTTTTCAATATTTCTAATTAAATTAGATAAATTTGTGTATAAAAGAACACATTTTGAATTTTTGATTGACAAATATTTTTTTAAAGCAGATGTAGTGAATTCGGGATTTGTTTCTACTGTATCAATAATAAAATCTTTTGAATTTTTTGTCTCTTTTTTAAAATATTGCCAGCGTGTATTATAATATATATTTATGAATTCTTTTTTTGTATAATATTTATTTTTATAAAATCTATGATGTGGTTTAATTTCATGATCACAAGTAACTTTACAAAAATACCCATCCAGTGATACTTTTTTGTAATTTTTTGGTAATAATTTCATAATAGTTGATTTTCCACTTGATGATGTTCCATTTAATATAATCTTCATTTATATTAATATTATATATATTTATCCAGAACAACTCTCACATGGCTCATATTTTGTTTCCTTCTTGAATTTACTTGGATCTAATGTGAATTGCTGTGCCTGAACTTTTGGTCTTGTTCTCACATAATATGAACCTGTCTTTAATCCTCCCTTCCATCCATAAAATAATGCACCTGTTAATTGTGCGTGACTTGGCTCTTCAAAAAATAAATTCAAACTCTGTGTTTGACATATAAAAGCACCCCTATCAATTGACTGCTGAATTACATTTTTCTGCTTCATCTCCCATACAGTCTTATATAACTCTTTAATGACATCTGGAATTACATCCACATGTTGAACGCTACCATTATAATATATAATCTTTTCTTTCAAATCTTTATTCCATAATCCAAGTCTTGTTAAATCTTTAATCAAATATTTATTAACAACAACAAAATCACCAGCAATTGTTCTTCTACTATAAATATTACTCGTAAATGGCTCAAAACACTCATTTGAACCCATAATCTGTGAGGTAGACGCAGTTGGCATTAATGCTGTTAATAAACTATTTCTAACCCCATTCTTCTTAATCTTTGTTTTTAATTTACCCCAATTATATCTATCACTTGGAGTAACACCCCACATGTCAAACTGAAATATACCTTCTGATAAAGGAGATCCTTCATATGTACTATAAGTTCCCAATTTCTTTGCTAAATTACAACTCTCCTCTAATCCATAATAATATATTGTCTCAAAAATAGCTTTGTTTAATTCTTTTGCTCCATCACTCTCAAATGGATAACGCATTCTGGCATAAGCATCTGCCAATCCCTGAACTCCTAATCCTAAGGGACGGTGACGTGTATTAGATAATCTTGTCTCTTCTACTGGATAAAAATTAATATCAATAACATTGTTTAAATTTCTTACCGCAATCTTCACTACCTGTCCTAATTTGTCAAAATTATATACAGGTCTCATAAAATCCTCTAACTCAACATATCCTCCAATTAATTCTCCCTCATAAAATACCTGAGGCATTGTATCACATTCGTTTTCCGCATAAAATTTCATTCTCTCCTCATCATCATCAAGTAATACATACTCATAATCGTAATCTGTTAATAACATCTTAGCTAATAAACAAAAATTACATCCTGACTTTCCATATACTTTAAACTTGCCTTCAAACTTTTTTTCCTCTACAAAACTCTGTAACGCAATACTTGCCAACGTACAACACGCATACTCCTTATCATCTGAATATTCTACAATTTCCGCGCATAAATTTGATGACTTGATTACTCCAATATTTTTTTGATTACTTTTATGATTAATATTATCCTTAAATAAAATATACGGTGTTCCTGTTTCAATTTGTGAGTCTAAAATTAATTTCCATACTTGTCTTGCACTAACTCTTTTTCTCTCTCTTCCTTCACTCTCATAACGTGTATATAATTCTTCAAACTCATCACCATAAACATCATTTAATCCAGGACATTCATCTGGATCCATTAGAGACCACTCTTCATTTTTCTCAACTCTCTTCATAAACAAATCTGATATCCAAACTGCTAAAAATAAATCACGACATCTTTCATCTTCATTACCATGATTTTTCCTTAACTGTAAAAATTCCATAATATCTTGATGATGAGGTTCAAGATAAAAAGCTATTGAACCGTTTCTTTTACCTGATTGATTTATATGTTTTGCACATTCATTGAAAACTCTTAACATTGGAATAATTCCATTACTAATTCCATTAGTACTTCTAATTCTTGAATTTTTACTTCTTATATTACTAATGTGAACACCAATTCCACCAGCCCATTTACTAATTTGAGCGCAATCAGCTAATGTTTTATACATACCAGTTACTGAATCATCCATACCTAATAAATAACAACTTAACAATTGAGGTCTTCTGGTTCCACTATGAAATAATGTAGGTGTTGCATGAGTAAAATATTTCTGTGACATAAAATTATAAGACTCAATAGCAGCTTTTAAATTTCCTACATGTAATCCAACTGAAACTCTCATTAACAAATGAGAAATTCTTTCTACAATTTGATTTTTAACCTTCATTAAATATGCTCTTTCCAAAGTCTTAAAAGCAAAAAAATCAAAATTATAATCTCTATCATAATCAATTACTGAATTTAACTTCTTTTTATGACGAATAATAAATTCATATACATCATCACCTATCAATGGTGATTTTTTTCCATGGACATCAACATTATTATATAGAGTTGTTATAACTTCAGAGAAAGAAGGAGATGTATTTTTATGATTGTTTGAAACAATTATTCTTGATGCTAAAATACCAAATTCTAAATTATCTGTTGCCAACGAGGCACAAATTTGTGCTGATAATTCATCTAATTCAGATGTTTTTACACCATCATAAATTCGTGAAATTACCTTCTGTGATACTTTAATTGGATCTATTGAAAGATCATAACATAAGTGTTGAATACGTCTTTTAATTTTATCAAAAGACATTTCTTCACTTTTACCATTTCGTTTTAATACATGCATCTTAGTATTAATTGTCTCCATTTTTTTAAATAATATAGATCAACAAAAAAATTCCAAATATATAATATATGAATTTTGAAAAATATTCAAAATATTTAGAAAATAAATTAAACAATTGTAAACGTCAAAATGATTTACTAAAAGAAACTCTTGAATGCTATTATACAGAATATGATTTAAATAAATGCAAATCTATGTTTAGAAATTTAATTTTAGTTGATTACTGCAATTATCACAAAAAAAAATCATTGGATATATACATAGGCAATGACGACAAAAAATAAACAAAAAAAAATAAGTTTTGGTATATTCGCAGGAATTTGCGAAGCATTTGTAATGCAACCAATTGATACTATTAAAGTATTAAAACAATCAAATCAATATATTGGTTTTAATAATACTATTTCTAAGCTTGGACCCTCTTATTTATATCGTGGTATAACTCCATTTGTTTCTCAAATGGGAGTAAAATATGCTCTTCGTTATACTACATTTGAATTATTCCGTGGTAAGTCTAATAATTATTATAGGAATTTTTTTGCTGGTTTCTGTGCAGGTATTACTGAAAGTCTTTTTATTACCCCATTTGAAATTGTTAAAACACACCAACAAACTATTAAAAGTAAAAATTCTGTTTTTAAAACAATTAGTAATTTGAAAAAAGAACAAGGTTTAAAGGGTCTTTACAGGGGTTTTACAACAACAGCATTAAGACAATCAATAAATCAAGCAAGTAATTTTATGGTTTACCATGAAATTAGAAAAATGATTATTAAAAATGATGAAAATCCACCAATTTATAAATTTTTATTAAGTGGTTGTATTAGTGGTTCAGTTGGACCCTTACTTAATAATCCATTTGATGTTATTAAAACAAGATACATGAACCCTAAATTTAACAATTCTTACAATAGTATTTTCCACGCAACTATTTCTATTATAAAGAATGAAGGAATTGCTACTCTTTATACTGGCTTACCATTGAGATTAGTAAGAGTAGCAGGAGGTCAAGGCATAGTATTTACTATAATTGAATTATTAAACAAATATTTCCAATAAAAAATGAACTTTATATATTAACTCCTAAAATAATAGAAAAAGAATGCGTTCCTACATGTATTGGATATTTTTTATATGTTATATTGTATTATGTTTTTATTATATTCAAAATTATGTTGATAATAGACACAATAAATTAAGAAAATATGTTTGTCTTACAAGAGAAGATTTAGAAATATTAATTAATTCTAAAGAAAATAACGATTATACACAAGATCAATTACATATAATGGATAAAATAGGATATTAATAACTTAAATAACGTTTTATAAAAAAAGGCTACTCAACTATATCTGTGTTCAATAGAATAATAACAACTATATTTGTATACTTGATGCTAAGATACGATTATTTTCACAGAGCAGGTGACCGAAAAGGCTACCACGAAGTGATCAAATCCATCGGGATGGGAATAACGCATCATCATGGAGCGACAAAGAAGGAAGCTATGATGAATGCTGGTATTCCAGTTCCAGAACCACGGGTTCATGAGGAAAGCGATGAGAAAGGCGATGATGCTGACCTTGATAACAGGGGCATTAGCATTAATTCCAAAATAGGAGGGTATATGCTGGAGGAGATATATCTGAGGAAGGCCTCTGTGAGAGAGGCTTCTGTGAATGCTGTTGCACGTTTTAATGCGGAAATGCAGAAGGAGATAGCACCTTATGTGGTGCCGACCAAGAAAAAGGTTGCCATTCATTTGACAACAACCACGGATGATTACCATCCACCGACTCAGGTAACTGGTTTTGGAACTCTTACGAGAGTAACATCAACCAGTCCCGAGGTTATTGCCCTAACGGGCAAAAAGGTAAGCTCCTCAATGGAGAAGAGACCTACCAAGAGGCAGAGAACGGCGTGAAGCCATCTTCTGCTTTGACCTTTCATTTCAATAAAGTCTCACTTTTGGGTGAGCGCAAAATTATGTCACTCGTTGGCATTCCAAAAAAAATTAAAAAAAAAAATCCAGTAATTTTCTGGAACCAAAAAAAAAAAAAAATAAGTCTCACATTCGTGAGCGCAAAAGCGTGCCACACTATATGGTAAGCAAAAAAAAAAACATAATTCATAAAAAAGGCTACTCAAAGTTTTTAGATTTATTTTAAATAAATAACGTATCGATTTGAAATAAAATTACAACAATGGGGACAACGTTTACAAAGACTAATCCGCAAGGCAGAGGAAGTATTACACAGGACAAAGATCGTTTGACAACGATTGTATTTGTGTTGAGAAGAATATTAAATATTCTTCCAAGACGTGTTGACGTTGGACGTTTGTCCAATGAGATGCACAGCAGACGTGGCATTAGCCATAGTGCGGTGGACTTTGTGATTGATAGGGTTTTCAATTACCCAACAACAATTTCGATGGACAACGCAACAGGAAGATGCAAGTGTGGTAAGCACAAAAGAGGTCTGTGTAAGAAGTTTGTTTCAGGCATGTTGGATGCGACAAATTTGCTTCTTCGTGTTGTTGAGAGGGGAAAACGCATAGACCAAGCAATGGCATTCAAGGGGGCAGACAACCTTGCTAAAAGGAAGTATCCTCGTGATGATGCTGACAGGCATACCTATGCACTTGGTGGTGAAATGCTTATTCATCACTATTCAAAGTTAAAGTGAATTTTTGACCTTTCATTTCAATAAAGTCTCACTTTTGGGTGAGCGCAAAATTATGTCACTCGTTGGCATTCCAAAAAAAACATAATTCATAAAAAAAGGCTACTCAAAGTTTCTAATTTATTATATATTAATACAATAACATGACTACTATCCTCAATATTGACATTGGCCACCCATTTGTTTTCGGCTGTCTGCATCGATACGATTTTTGCGTTGAAAGGGAAATACCACTGTGTCGGTATTTTAGGAGGAGGCTGACGCCGGAGGGAGGTCTGCCTCCTTCACCGATCCTTATGAGGGTTGATGGACGTTATGGTGCAAGTTGGGAAGCACTGATAAAGGAAGTGCGTCAGTGTGGGGCGATGCTAATCCAGCGTTGGTGGAAAGATAGAAAGAAAGATAGAAAGAAAGATAGATAGTTTAGAAAGTTTGACATAAGTGACGGATGTCTTGGATGTCTCTATGATAACCCGATATGTTGAATTTATAATTTTATTCCCAAGGGAAAACAACCCACTTATCATCTATATCAAAAACTTTATAATAAGGATATTTTATATCAATTCTACTTTTCTTATTCTTTAATTTATTATACAAAACAGCAACACCTAAATTTTTGTATTTTATTGGCATATAAGATTTATATCCATTTTCAATAAAATTTGTTACATAATGTAATGTAGAACCTGTATCATCTAAATCATCAACAATTAATATATTTTTATTTTGTAATGAGTCAATTATATCATTATCTAACCATTGTATAATTTTTGGCTTTCCTGTAATCTCATTATTACAATTATATAATTTTATATTCAAACAATAGATAGGGATATCTAAATGATTTCTTAATAATCGTGCCGGGACTAATCCTCCACCACATAA
>MDTD01037710.1_pt1 | contig 10015 bp, 7 predicted proteins | sample 811221 | NCBI WGS metagenome assembly MDTD01 (sample SAMN05326646, study PRJNA326480) | marine metagenome | isolation source: seawater | place: Pacific Ocean: South West | collected 2011
AATCAAATTAGTAATAGTTTTAGATTTAACCAAGTTGAGAATACTAAAAAGATATACTTAGGAATGTTAAATAGATTAAATGTGTGTGATTCTTTCATAGATTTACATATTAGTTTGGCTGATTTTGATTTCAAAAGAGAGGAAAAAAAAATCGTTAAAATCGCAGCTTATTTCTCATTATTGATTAAACAAAATGAAAAAAATAAGGTTTTTCCGGAAAAAAGTTTCTCCAATTTCTTGTCTGAATACTTTTATAATATTGTTAAAACTAGTGTTTCAGGAAGGTTAAAAAGAGTTTTAAGTTTTAATAGTTCTGGATTAAAAGGGTATTTACCAATCAAATTTCCTTCACTTAGGCTTTTTTTTAATTAATACTGTATTTTTGCCTTCAAATAAGGTTTTAATATGATTTCTTTTTTTAAACGAAAAAAAACAGAGGGTATTATTTTTCTTCATTTGCCAAAGGCTGGAGGTACAACTTTAAGGCATATTTTTTATAATCAATATAATTACCTTAAAGAGGGTGAGTTGTATACAGTTAATAGAACGAAAGAAACGTTCAAGTTTTTAGAGCTTTCTGAAAAAGCAAAAGCAAAAATTAAAGTTTTAATTGGGCATTTTCCTTTTGGACTTCATAACCACCTATCAGGCGAGTTTAAGTATGTTACTTTTATGAGGGATCCTATTGATAGGGCCATATCTGCTTATTTTTACAATAAAGGAAATAAAACTAGCGATGTGTATGAAATTATTAAAATGAATAATCTTTCATTAGAGCAATATCTTGATGCTAATGTAGAGCCTTGGTCAAATAATGCAATGACAAAGCATTTTGCAGGATGTACACTTGATCAATTTAAACAAGAATGTACTCAAGAAATGTTTGAAAAAGCAAAAGATAACTTAAAGAATCATTGCATCGCAGTTGGTTTAACTGAAAGGTTTGATGAATCATTAGAAATCTTAAAATCCAAATTAAACTGGAGTAAAGTTAAATATGAAAGTAAAAATGTAACCCCAAAGAAAAAGGAAAAGGTAGACATTGATGAGAATGTTCTGAACAAGATAAAAACTATTAATAATTACGATATAGAGTTTTATAAATTAGGAAAGGATATATTTGAGAATGATATTAAAGAACTTAGTTAAATCTTCTAATTAGGGGATACAATTAGTTCTAATAAATAAAAATACTTTTATACTATTTACGTTTATTCTAACTTCCAATCAAGGATGAAAATACTAGTTACAGGAGCAGCAGGATTTATTTCCTCGCATTTGATAGAAAGATTAATTAAAGAAGGTCACGAAGTTATAGGGATAGACAACTTTGATCCTTTTTATAAAAGGGAGCTAAAAATTAGTAATTTAAAGAGGCTAGAAATCTTGGGTAGAACTAAGTTTTCCTTCATTGAAATGGACCTTATCGATGCAGTAAGATATAAATCTATTCCTAAAGTTGATACTGTTATACACATTGCTGCTAAAGCAGGTGTTAGACCATCTATAACTAGTCCATCCGATTATGTAAGTACAAATATTGTGGGAACACAAAACTTACTAGACTGGATGGTAGAAAATAAAGTAACAAAATTACTTTTCGCCTCAAGTTCCTCAGTTTATGGAAATAATTCTTGTTTACCATTTAAAGAAACTGATATTGTTGATTTTCCAATTTCACCTTATGCATATTCTAAGAAATCTAATGAACTTCAAATACATACTTTTCATAAACTTTATAATATAGACGCTATTTGTATGCGCTTCTTTACAGTTTTTGGTCCACGTCAAAGACCAGACCTTGCAATAAGAAAGTTTGTAACCAAAATTCTTAATGATGAACCTATCGAGATGTTTGGAGATGGTTCTACTGGAAGAGATTACACATTTGTAACAGATACCGTTGAAGGAATATTTAAGTCTCTGAATTATATTACTTGTAATTCAAACATATATGAAGTAATCAACCTAGGTAACTCTAGTCCTGTTAAATTGTGTGAGATGATAGATATTATTTATGAATTAACAGGTAGAAAAAAGAATGTAATTCAACTTCCCATGCAACCTGGTGATGTAGATTTAACTTATGCTGATATATCAAAAGCCAAGAGCTTAATTAGTTACGAACCTCAAATTCCCTTTAAAGAAGGCGTCAAGCTTTTCATTGAATGGTTGAAAAAGGAAGAGGGGTTTTAAAAAGGTATTATGTTCTCAGTAATAACTCCAACTTTTAATAGAGCTCATTTCATTTCAATAGCCATTGAGAGTGTTCTTAAACAAACATTCCAAGATTGGGAATTAATTATTATTGATGATGGTTCTACAGATGAAACAGAGACTTTGGTTTCAACTTACTTGAATGATGCTAGAATAAAGTATCATAAACAGCCTAATAAAGGAAGAAGTACTGCTAGAAATTTTGGTATTAAAAAAGCTAAATATGATTTTGTTTGCTTTTTAGATAGTGATGATTATTATTTACCTGATCACTTAAAATCAACTTATGAATCACTTAAAAGTCATGACTTTAAAAATTCGTTTTACTATGGTAATACTTTTGAGGACGTTAATGGAACTCTTAAAAAGGTAAAAGAAATAAATTACCATGGAGAAAATTGCTTCGAGTTCTTTTTTTTAAATCCAATTGGTAGCCCTCGTGTTTGTTTAAGAAGAGAAGTGTTTAACAAACATTTGTTTGATCAATCTTTATCAACAGGAGAAGATACTGAACTTTGGATGAGGATTATGCCTTTAGATATTATTTGTACAAAACATTTTTCACAAGCTTATTGTTCTCATCAAGGACGAAGTATTTTTCAAAATACAAAACCCATTTTAGAGGATTTAAAACTAAAAAAGCAACTTTATAAAAAATATAGAAATAAAATAAAATATATGGTTTACCGAAATGGTATTGGGTATCAATATTTGAAATTAGCTCGTTATTATAACGACAATTCAAGTTTTAAATGTTTTATATACGTTTTAGTTGGATTGTTTTATTCCCCATTTAATTTTACTAAAGAAAAGCTTTTCCTAATAAAAAAATCTATTTTTTCCTAAGTTAAATCTTAAAAAAACTTCATTTCATGTTTTTAACTTTAAAGCTAGTATTACTTTTTGAGCTGCTTTATAATTATACTTTTAAAAAAAAGTTAAAAGTCAATTTTTTGGGATTCATTTCAGCATTTATTTTAATACTACAAGATATTATATGGGGAGTTTTTTTTTCACTTTTATCTTTGCTCTCAATTTGTAAAGTAAGAAATTCCAATTTTATGAAAGTATTTATTTTCATTACAATTGGATTGTATTTCAATTGGGTCCAAATCATAAAATATTATAATATTCTTTTTGATACATTTATTCTTGAGGAGCCTATTTGCTCTAATGATTCTTGGATAGGGTTTTTACTCCTAATTAATATTTTCAAGAAAGATAATCTTGTTATAAATCCAAGGTCAATTTTTTTCGGTGAAAGGACTATCTCAGTTAGCGGTAATGTAATTCAGTTATTAGCGATATTGTTATGCTGTGAAATGTTTTTTGTTGTTTTGAGTAATGTTTTTTTTAGTTTAAATCAAACGAACATAGTACAAACATGGTTAGGAGTATTTTCTTTTTTTGGAATTGTTGTAGCTTTTCGAAAAATTTTCGAAAATGATACTGATGTTTTTAGTGAGTTAAATAATTTTGTGTTTGGAATAATTCCTAATATTAAGAGCTTATCTGAAGCTTTTCTTTTCTTTGTTTTAGTTCCAATAATCACCAACTTATCTCTTAATCATTGGTTTTTGTTTATTCTTCTAGCATTTATGATGAGATTTAGTTTGTTTCATAAATTTAAAATTATTCAAAAACTTTTCTTTATTATAGTTTTTGCTCCTGCACTACTATCATTAGACTTTATCAAATTTAAAGAAGCACTTATTTCTATACTAAATCCAATGGGGCTTCTAAATTTTTACAACGAATTATATTTGACATACGCAGTTGGTATGGATTTACTATTTGCTCCTTTTTTCTTAATTGTTTTTTGTCTTTTTTTGAAGGTTGAAATTAATTGGGCGTCTAAATTTAATTTTATCGAACCAATAGCTATATTATTCATTTTAATAGGTTTTTTGATTTGATATGCTATAAAAAAATATTCTTTTTGATTGCTATTTCTTTACTTTTTGTAAAAGGTATTGGATTAGTAGAATTTTCTTACACTCGTTTGCTTTCGGTCAAGCAACGTGAGGTTGGAAGAAAAAGAATACCATATCGAAAAAACGAATTTCTTGAAAGTTTACGAAATTTTATAGATAAAAATATACAAGGAATGGGCGATAAACAGTTTTATAAGCCTAAAAAAAAGCCTAAGTATAAATTTGTTCGTCATAAAAAGAAAACAATTGATCTAATTAAAAAGAACAAAATAATTTGCTCTGAAAATAATCCTTCCTTTGGGCTATATTTTTTGCCATTTAATAAAAGAGTTGAGATTAATGGCGGGAATATATCAGAACCTATTCAAAATCTAGACCTCGAATCTAATTTATCAAATTATTCAGCTTTTCAGATTGTAATAAGCGCTTATGAGAAAATAAGAGATATAAAAGTCTCTAATTCTAGTGGTAAAATAAATTTCTATATTGGCGAATATATCGATATAAGAAAAAGTCTATTTTCAAGAGATGTTGTTACAATTCAAGATCCTCTAATACCAATGGTGTCAGATGATAAATTGAACTTTAAAACCTACAGGCCATCTTTTGCTATTGAGTCCAATAAGAGTGTTCCAATCTGGGTAGAGGTTAGAACAGAAGAAGGGATTGGAACTTTTTCCGAAATAATAGTTGAGGCTAAAAATGAAACAGGAAAAATAACTAAATATAATGTGCCTCTCAAAATTCGACAAAAAAAAAACAAGCAATCAGTAAAAAGTATTTATCCTTTTTTCAGTTATAATCATAAAAATACTTTAAGGTATTATAATAACGATATTTTGGTGAAAAAAAATTATTCAAGAAATATGGAATTTATTTGTTCCTATGGACTATATCCAGTTAGTTTATATCCAAAAATGAATGATGTTAAAAGAGACGGTTTTATTTCGCAATGGGTCAAATTAAAACAAAAAGGAGCGAGTGTTTTTATATTGAGATATATTAATGAACAAACCTTTTTTTTATTGAAAGACTCCTTACCCTATAGAGAAGAATTTATAGCGAGTTTAAAAAAACAAGAGAATTTTCTATCTGAAATAAATATTCTGTCAAATTCATATATTTATATGTTCGATGAATTACCTGAATATTTTAATGAGAGACTTAATTTTACAACATCCTTACTCAAGGAAAATGGTATTAAGTCTAAATTGATTTCTACAGCATTAAATCCTAGTAACCTTAATTTACTCGATTTTCACTGTCCATTACTTAATAAGGAAAATAAAAAATTCAATCATGAAAAATGGGCATATATCTGTTGTGTTTCTCCTAAGGAGGAGAATTTATTGCTTGAGAGTTCACTTAATGCGATACAAAAGCTACATGAGAAACTAATTAAAAATAATATATCTCATTTTTTATATTATGCTTTAAATAACTGGAAGGGTAACATCTATGTAGATAGAAAAAATTATAAACCATATTGGAAGTTGTATCAATCTGAATATGAAGAGATAAGTAAAGGTAATAAATGGCCTGGTATTTCATGGATACCATACAGTGCAACACGTTGTAAATTATATGGTGGAGATGGTTACTTAATTTATCCTGGAAACAATGGTGAATTTTGGCCGTCAGCTAGATTGATTAACTTTTGTATTAATTTTAGTACAATAAAGTAAAGTGTAGTTTGAAAACGTCATCTGTTTTTAAAATAGTTTTTTATAATTATAACTGATAAAGTATGATAAGTTCTTATTGAACGATAACAAGATATTAAGCTTCTTTTATTGAACACTTAACAATCATATATTAAATTAGCTTCTTAAAAGGCTCTTTTAGAGATTTAAAGTTAACCTTACTTTTTATGACATTGTCACTTTTTATTTTTCAAAAAGATGTTCATATAAATGATGTTATTCGGCAGCAAACTAGTTTTTAATGAGTTTTAAAAAATATATGTGTTTCGTATTTTTGATTCAGGCTCTTTTTAGTGGAAAAAACATCTTTCGTATAAAAGTGATCTTATAAGTTCAAGATCTTAATTTGACTATTTTAAGTTCTCTTTTAACCCTTTAGCTAAATCTTGGGAGTACATTCTAGCACCTTTAATATTCAAATGAGAAGCGTCACCGGATAGCTGGTAATCATAATATTCCGGATGAATACTAGGATTTGAAATATCTATAATTTTTACAGCGTTAGCCTTTTTAATTAAGGCTATGATATTTGAGTTTTGAAATCGAAGAGTTGGGAACAAGACAAGTTTCACTCCCTTTTCGTTTAGTTTATCGTTAATAGAGTTTAATTTTTTTAGATAAATTTTTTCGTTCAAATTTAGTTTTCTATTTTGCTTTTCGAAGCATGCTTCAGCAAAATGTTTTCGCTTTTGGAGGGTGCTTAATATTTTCAAACTATCCTCTCTATGGTTAGATAATAAATGATTAATGTGATCAAGAACTATTGCTTTTTTTCTATTTAAAAATCCATTTTCACCAATTAGGTTATTTTCGTTTTGGAATAAACTCCTAACGAGATAAGCTATCTTATCTCTTAAAACACCAATTCCTAATTTCTTTTCAATAAAAGCTTTGTTGATATCCTTTCTCGCGTATTCTAAATTTGAGTTTTCGTAATAATTTAATAAAAAATTCTTGGATTTTTTATTTAAGCAGTATTTTCCTCTAGAAGTGAAAAGAGTTTTTTCGTCGTAAAAAATAGGTCTAATTTCCAGGAAAACGAAATCAAGATCCTCTACCAAATTAGTCTCTTTATCGATGAATTCTTCTAGTAAGAAAATTAATTCTTCAGCTCTACACGAACTGTAACCAAGATTGAATGACTTGGTGATTCCTCTCATCTCCTTATCAAATTCTTTTGGGTATATATGCATTTGAGTTCTACTAGAACCCCAAAAAAGAGTGTTATATTTAATGTCGTTTTCTTTTATGTGTTTTATTTTTTGATCGACACCTTTATTAGCCCAATAAAAAGGAACAGAATTATTTATCCAAATGGAAAAAGTCGTAATAATTATACTAAAAATTGTACATTTTGTAATAAACTTCTTCATACTTAAAATTGGAAATAGATAAATTGACTTTCTTCACCAAAATGATGAATGATTAATATGCATAGGATTAAGTAGGTGCTGAATTTAAAAAATTTTAGTTTGGGTAATTTTTCTAAGCCAAATGAGTTAAACCTATTAAGCCACTCTATAGCTAAAAACAAAATTAAATAATAACAAAGCCAAATAGTGCTGTCATTATAGAGATACTCCTCTCTTGCATTTAAGGTGACTCCAAAGTTATTTATAATTGAAAAATAATAATTAAATGCTTCGGTTAATGAATCTGATCTAAAGAATATCCAAGTAGAACAAACTAAAAGGAATGTGAAAAGTATTTTGAAAATATTTTTAATTGAGTTTTTATTGATTTTAATTTTTTCAAAATCAATGTTATTTCTATTTCTGTTTAGCAGTATTAGTGGAATTAAAAATAAAGCGTTTAAACCTCCCCATAAAATAAAGGTCCAATTTGCTCCATGCCAAAATCCACTAATTAAGAAGATTATAAGAACATTTCGAATTGAAAATATTTTAGATCCTTTACTTCCCCCTAGGGGAATATAAATATAATCTCGAAACCATGTAGATAGTGATATGTGCCATCTTCTCCAAAATTCTGCAATATCTCGCGAAAAATAAGGGAACGCAAAATTTTGCATTAAATTAAAGCCTAAAAGTCGAGATGTTCCAATTGCTATGTCTGAATATCCTGAGAAATCTCCATAGATTTGAAAGGCAAATAAAATTGCACCCATTATCAAAACTAGGGAATTTAGAGATTCATAATTTGCAAAAATTTCGTTTACTAAGGTTGCACAATTATCGGCAATTACTACTTTTTTGAAAAACCCCCAAAGTATTTGTCTTAGACCAATAACTGCACTTTGATAATTGAAAATTGATGCTTTATAAAATTGAGGTAAAAGGTTTTTAGCTCTTTCAATTGGTCCTGCAACTAATTGCGGAAAAAAAGCCACAAATGCTAAAAAAGAAATAAAGTCTTTACTGGTTTTTATTTTTTCTCTGTATACATCTATTGTATAGCTCATCGTTTGGAAAGTGTAAAAACTTATTCCAACAGGTAATATTATGTCTAATCGATGATTACCAGGATTAAACCCTAAGGATAACATTAAATCTTGAAAAGAATCGATAAAAAAGTTGCAGTACTTAAAATACATTAATAGACCAATATTAGCTGTCATGCTTATGAATAACAGTATTTTTTTTTGGTCTTTATTTTGGGTGTTATTTAATTTTGCGCCAATAAAAAAGTCTAGACAACTACTAAAAATAATTAGTCCTAGAAATTTAATATCCCAAAAACCATAAAAGATGTAACTTATTGTTATGATAAATATATTTCGAAATTTAACTTTCTTGTTTATGGTCCAAAAAGCAAAAAAAACAATGAAGAAAAACACCAGGTATTTTAATGAGTTAAATAGCATTTTTAATTTATAGGATAGCCTTCGGTTACTTTTTAGAACTTATGATTCAAATATAATATTTATGTTTCTCTATATTCTTAAGAATTTCACATTTTATTTGGATTTTACTTAACAAAATTTTACTTCTTGAATTTTTCAATTTACAACTTATTTTTCTTTAAGAACTTAAGTCATTAAGAATTGTATGTTTTTCCGATTTTAGAGTATGTGATAATTCTATATTAGTTCAAGAAGTTAAATTTGTTGAGGATTCTCCGAAAAATATCAATTCAAATGAATAAAAAATCAATTTTCAAATATGAACCAATTCTTAAAACATAATTTAAAGATGTTGAGAAAAAAGAATAATAGAACAAATGAATAGTCTTTTTAATTAATTCTAGTAATTTGTTTTTTCTTGACTGTAGCCGTAAGAAAAAATATAAAAAAGGGCAAGTATGGTATTTTGTAGCGAACTAATGCACCAAAATTAGATGTGCTAAGACCAACTCCAAATCCAAGTATTATTGAAAAAAGCAAACAAAAAAGTAGAAATGGGTCATTAAAAGTTTTTTTAAAAACACTAAGACGACCAAGAATCAATGACCTGATTGCCAAAAAAAGTATAATGGTTGTTTCAAAACCAGATATAATCATCGTAGGTGAACCTCCGGCTTCCCAAATAAATGGTCTGAAAAGGGCAGCGTTTAATGCAGGGAAAAATTTACTTAATGTGCCCTGTATAGTTGGTTCAAACTCTCCTATGTCAAATGAGTTTAATCCGTACACGCTTCTTTTTAAGTCAGCATTTTGAACTGCAGCTTCTTCAAGTAAACGTTCCGCCGAGTATTTCCCAAAGAGATCATTAAAGTCTAAAAATAATTTATTTAAGAGGATGAATCCAATAAAGAGTAATCCAGGTAAAGCTATTGCCTTAACAAAAATTGAATTTATTTTTTTGACTCTTTCAAAATTTGAAAAAATTAATAGACCTGGTAATAGAGCAAAAGCAATGTATGATTTTATTGTGAAAATAAAATAAAAAGCAACAATAAGTTGTAATATTGTTTTGTTAGTTCGCTTTCGTTCAATGAATAATTGATGTAAACCATAAACAGCATAGCAAGTTGCTGCGAAAGTAAATGTATCCTTCATAATTCCACTCCCCCAAAAGACAGAAGAGGGAAGGTAGAGTAAGCAAAAATTTATTTCTTTAATCATATAGGGATAACGTTCGACAATAAATGTATATAATTTCCAAACCCAATTATAGGAAAAAAAAGAGACTAGAATAGTTGTTGGTAAAAAACCTCCCAAACCCGGAAGACTAAAAAGAGATGATATTTTTATGACATTGA
>MDTD01105846.1_pt1 | contig 10014 bp, 11 predicted proteins | sample 811221 | NCBI WGS metagenome assembly MDTD01 (sample SAMN05326646, study PRJNA326480) | marine metagenome | isolation source: seawater | place: Pacific Ocean: South West | collected 2011
ATTATGGCAATGACAGGTCATAAGACAACTCAAATGGTTAGAAGATATATACATGAGGCAAATTTATTTAAAAATAATGCACTTAATAAAATAAAGATATGAATGATATAACTATAATCATTATCACTTATAAAAGTGAAAACGTAATTCATAATTTTATAAAAGATATTCCATCAACAATAAAAACAATAATAGTAGAAAATTCTCAAAATCACGAATTAAAAAAGGAAATAGAGAAAAATTATTCAAATATATCAGTTTATATAAAAAAAAATAATGGTGTGAGTTCAGCATTAAATTTTGCTGCAGAAAAAATTAAAACTAAATATTTTTTACAAATTAGTCCGGATATCAGATTTAATTTTGAAGATTTAAAAATTTTTTTTGATTATGCAAAAAACTTAAACGATGAATTTGCAGCTTTAGGGCCAAAATTTTTGAATGTTAATAAAAAAAGTCATAAGCAAATTGATGCAAAATTGGAAAGTGGCGAGATTAATTCTATACATGGATCATGCATGTTTATAAATAAGAAAAATTTTGATATTATAGGAAAATTTGATGAAAATTTTTTTCTCTATTTTGAAGAAACAGAATATTGTTTTAGAGCACAAAAAAAAGGTTTTAAGGTATATCAAATAAATAAGATTGAAGTTGAAGCTAAGGGTAGATCTGTAGAGACAAATAAAGAAAATAATCAAAAATTTGATAATATCCTTATCTGGCATTTCATATGGTCAAAATATTATTTTAGTACAAAGAAAAGAGGAAAATTAATTTCTTTGGTTTTGTTTACTCCTTTACTGTTAAGAATAAATCTAAGAATTTTTTTATATAAAATTCTTAAAAATGATATTTATTTAAGCAAATACCAATATAGATTAAATGGATTAATTGCATCTATATTAGGGAAAAATTCAGATTTAAGACCTTAGTCCCTACCCCAGCTATTAGATTGAAATTTAAGTTTTTCACTTTTATTTAAAGAATGATATTTTCTTATATGTTTATCGGATATAATTGATTTATTTTGTTCTAAATAATTATACGTTTGACTTTCTTTCCATTTTTTTTCGGAAAATCTTTCACCATCAGAATTAATTACATAAATATTAAAATTAAGTTTTTTAAAATGATTAGTTAAACTGTTTTTACCGCTTTCAATTTTCCAAACATCAATTTTTGACTTTATAGGTTTATTACTAATAAATTCTAAATATTCACTACCTTTTATTAAAAAACCAGTAGTCCTTATATGAGGATTTGGAAATGGGTCAAAATATTGAGTATATTTAAATTTTTTAATCAAAAAACTTATTAATTTGTAAAATTTTTTAAGCTTAATTGAACTAAGTAAACTCTCATATGAGGCACTAGTAGCTAATAATGAGTTCTTTTCATAATTTATAATTATCTTATTTAACCAATTTTCGCAAACCGGATAAGAGTAACTATTAAGGAAAAATATTTGTCGTGATTGGTAATATGAAGCAACTCTTTTATAACTTCCTAAGTCATAATCATTTTCATTATTTTCATCAATAAATTCAGTGTGTTCCACATTTATGAGTATTTTTCTAAAATTTTCTATTTTTATAGAATCAAGCAATTTAAAACAAATTAATAGTTCATGAGGATGTCCACTTTTATAATTCTTATAGTTTTTTAGAAAAGTTAGTAAAGTATTTTCATCATCAAATTTAGTTATCAAATAACAAACCAAAATTTTTTCATTTATCATTTCTTTCATTCAAAAAATCTTTTTAATTTTTTGGATTTATATCTATAGAATAATTTAATAAAAAATCTCTCTATTTTTTGAATAAGTTTATATTTATATAAGTTTTTAAATTTATTTCTAAAATTAATAAATCCAATATCTAAAGTTGTGTCTTTATGAGAAGATTTAAGACCAGTATTTTCTATAAGTTCATTTTCATTACATAGATTTCTATTAATTTTAAATGCAACTATACTTTCAAAAAATTCAACTGAGTAGACAAACTTATTCATATTGTATTTAAATTTTTTAATATTTGGAAATGTTGAATTTATATCGTCTATTGTTTTTTTTGAAAAATTTATAAATGAGTATTTATATGGGTTGCCGTAATGTTTTTGATAGCTTGAATGAACATCTTCTACGACATGGAGTCCACCATCATTTATATTTTCAATACTTTTTATTAAACTAATTATTTGTTGATCATTAGTATGCCCACCATCATCAAGAATTATATCAACCTTCCCTACTTCATTGTAAAAATCTTCCCAAAAATTACTATCAGACTGTGAGCCTATGAAAACTTCATAATTTTCATTTTGAAATTTTTTACATTCAGGGTTATTATCAATACCTATTATTCTTGATTTTTTACCAAAATATTTTTTCCATATTTCTAGACTCCCACCATCTAAAATTCCAATCTCAACAAAAGTAATTTCCTTATTTTTATAATTTTTAAAAAGCTCTTCATATATTGGAAAATATTTTTTCCATTTAATTGATCTTAAAGAAGATGTTTTAAAAAGTTCGTATAATTCAGATGTATTATTCATCTATATTTTATTAAAGTATTTTGGGGAAGGAATATGGGTAATAAACTTTCCACCTTTTTTTAAAAATTTTTTCTCTTTATCAAAAATTTCTCTTTTAAAATTCCATGCTCCTAAAAAAACATAATCTTTTTTAATTAGAGAATTTTTTTTATATTTTATTATCTTAATATTTTTACCAGGCATATATCTGTTAATTTTTTCAGGAGTCGTATCAACAAAGTTTTTAATAAGATCTTCATTTATATTACAATAATTGAGGATTGTTACAGCTTTTGCAGTGGCTCCATAGCCAATTACACTCATTTTTTTTTCTTTTAGTTTTTCAAGTATATTCAATAATTTTTTTTTGGACAATTCTACTTTTTTTGCAAATTTTTTAAAAGTTACAAACTTATCTAGCCCAAATTTTCTCTCTATAAGTATTTGTTTATTTACTATATTTTTTACTTTGATATTTTTATTATTAATTTTTTTGATGTAATATCTGATTGATCCTCCATGAGTTTCAAGATTTTTTAAATCAAATATTTCTAAATTAAATTTTTTAATAAAATTTCTTACAGAAATAACCGAAAATAAGTAAATATGCTCGTTGTAAAATTGATCATAACTTATTTTTTTGATACATTCTAAAAGAGAAGGATCTTCAATAATCAAAATACCATCTCTTGATAATAATAGTGATATTGCTTTAAAAACATCATTTAGGTTGCTTATATGAGTTAATGTATTTGCCGAATAGATTAAATCAATTTCACCGTGTTTATTCTTTAGTTCATTTGCTAATCTGTAATTCCAATATTTTCTATAGGTCAAGTAACCTTTTTTTTCAGTAATCTTTGCTAAGTTGCTGCATGGTTCAATACCGATAACATTTTCTTTATTAAAATTTGCAATTAATGCTCCATCATTACTACCAATTTCTAATAAGATTTTGGGACAAAATCTTTTTTTAATTTCATTAGATAAATTTTTAAAGGATTTTTTCATTGTGTATGACATTGAAGATCTGTAAGGATAGCTAGAATTAAACATTTTTTTTGATGGTATTCTTTTTGAAATTGAGACCATTTTTGTATTTGTATTGAATTGTATTTTAAGCTTGTATTTAATCTGATTTAATTTGTATCTTTTGGGATATACATTAGCTAAAGGTTGATAACCCAAATCTAAAAATTTTTTATTCATAATTCCTTTTTAATTTGACCTAGAGTAAGACCAGTCTTATCCTTAATAGACAAAATAGGATTTTTAATCGGCCATTTAATTTTTATAAATGGATCATTCCATTTTAATGTTTTTTCAGATTTTGCATCTCGGTAATTAGAACATTTATAATTTACTGTGCATTTTTTTGAGATACACATAAATCCATGAGCAAAACCTTTTGGAATAAAAAATGAGAAATCTGATTTATCTGAAATAATAAGTGAAATATATTTACCAAAAGTTTTGGAATTTTTTCTCAAATCGACCGCAACATCAAAAATCTTACCATGTGTAACAGTTATTATTTTTGCCTGAGTATTTTTAGTTTGAATATGTAGCCCTCTTAATACATTTTTATTTGAGAATGACATAACATCAAACGGGAAATTTATTTTATTAAATAAAGACTTCTTGTAGGTTTCTCTTAGATATCCTCTTTTATCTTTAAAAATTTTTGACTTAATTATTTTTGGGCCAGAAATTCTAGTACTTATTAATTTCATAATTAATTAACTTATGTTTATTTTTAAAATTATAAATATATTTAATATAAAAATAATTCATCTTATTCATAAAAAGATGAAAGAAATAACTGATATTTTTTGTCGGTTTTGATAATTCACAAAGATATTCTGTATCGGATTTTAAATAATATTTTCTAAAAAACTTAATACTAAATCCCCATTTAAGCAAAAAAATTTTTGAACCCCTACTCCCAGATTCAGTTTTTATTGTTGGGTGGTTTTTATACCTCCTACTCACAATTGATCCAAAATGATAAACTTTAAAATCATTTATTCCTTTAAAAATTCTTACTCCTTTTTTCCAAAGTTTCATATTAAGGTCTGGATCTGAGCCTGTCCCAGGAAAAAATTCTTCACTAAAACCACCAACATCATTCCATAAATCTTTGTGTAAAACATGTGGAGCCCATGTTGAACCTTGAAAATCAAAAAAGTTATGACTTTTATAATTATTCAGAAAGTTTACTTCATCGAAATTATCATATGAGTCACCACAATTGAATTCAATTTGACCATTATTCATCATAGTACCTGATAAATAAAAATTATTATGGCCTATTAAATCTATTTCTTTTTTTAAAATTTCATCCCATTCTGGACAAAAATAAAAATCATCATGAGCATATAATAGATAGTCAAACTTAGTTTTTTTTGCTGCTAGATTCATTCCTTTACAAATCCCCGCGTTATAATTAGTAAATGTGAAATTAATTTTTTTTTCTTTTAAATATTTTATTGTTCCATCATTACCAATATTAACATGTGGTATTATCTCATAATTAAGTTTTGAGTTTTTTTCTATACTCTCGACACATAATTTAAGATAATTTAGATTATTTAATGTAGGTATAATTATAGAAAACATTCTTAACTTTCCCAAATAAACCTTTTTTTTGATTTTATTTTTAAGGTCTTTGATAAAATATATTCAGAAACTATTTCAGAATTAAAGTATTTAAGATATTTGTCTCTACCCTTTTTAGCAATTTTTTTTCCATTTTTTTTATCTTTTTTAAATTTATTCAATTTATAACTTAGATCATTAATATCATCGTAAAAAACGAGTTCTTTTGAGGAAAAAAAATCACTTAAATAAGTTTTTCTGTCTATAAAAGTTAATAATCCATTTCCAACTAATTGAACAATTCTATCACTACTATAATATTTAATTGGTTTACCTCTACTTAAGTTGAGTCCCATATATGAATTCGAAATTTTTTTTAGAAATTGATCAGCCCAAACTGGTTGAACATTATTCATACCATAAACATCAAATTTTAAATTTTTGTTAACAGAGATAAGTTTATTTATAAATTTTTCTCTATCATCCTCCTTTCCACTCTTAAGAGCACCTCTATGAACTCCATGACTCATTGCAAAGAAAACATCAAATGAGCAATCTTTTTTATAGTTCTCAAGAATTTCAAAAGATTTATCACTAGGATTTGGGATAAAATAAGCATTAGGTATTTTAATTGGTAAAGATATTGGGTCTGTTGTTAGGAATGTGTTATCAATAAAATCTGTTTTATCTAAAATTCTTTTTGAATTATTATGGTGATCTGGCCCATATTTTGAAAGTGGATCAAGAAACCATTGAGCAATTTTAATATCTTTTTGTGAATCCTTTATAATTTCTAATGATGAATTGGACACCCTATCTGCATGGCCTAGGATTATTAAATCTGGTTTGAAATTCCGAAAAGTCTCAATTATTTTTTTTTGTAAAGAATTTTGACCTTTAAAATCTCTCAAATTTTTTTGATAATGCACAGTATCTCTATCACTTAACGTTAAAACATTATGACCATTTCTTATTAAACCATTATTTATTCTTCTACCTGTATTATAGTGTAACCTACCATTGAAACGTTCATTAAGATTAGTAATATGCATAATTTTAAACAATTTCTCTCGTTTAACATAAAATTTATTAACATTGAGAAATTCATTTCTAACGTTGTCAATAATTTTAGAAATATATTTATGATCAAAAATAAAATTTTTGTAATTTTCTTTTTGAAGGTGAAGAAGTTTATATTTGTTTTTTATTAATTTTTCAATTTCATCAAATATTTCTTTTGAAGATAGCTTCTTTAAAATGATTGCGCTTTTTGAAGTTTCTGGTAATCCACCTCTATTACTTATTATAACAGCTGAACCTCTACTAGCTGCCTCTAAACTAGTTCTACCAAAAGGTTCTTCCCACCTGGAGCAAATTATTGAAATACTGATTTTTTTTAATAACTCTAAAACTTTTTCATGTTTTGTGTAACCTTTTACTAGAAGATTTTTATGTTTAAAAAAAATTTTTTCTCTAGGCTCGTCACCAATAACGATCGATGTCCAGTCTGGGTATTTATCTAAAATTTTAATGATAGCCTGCCCAAACAAATCATATCCTTTTGCAGAATTTAATTTACCCACAAACGATATAATCTTTTTTTTCTTTGAAAAATCTATCTTAGATTTTGATGTTGATTGATAGCATACTGATGTTTTTTGTTTAAGGAGTTCATCATTTTCTATATTAATAAAAAATCTTTTTTGAGACCATTTACTGTTAAAAAGTATTTTATCAATCTTATTTAATAAAAAAAGTCTATCATTTACACTTATTGAACCATTCATTGATAGTGGATCGTTATGAAAATAAAGAATAATTTTTTTATTAAGATTGCCTAAATATTTTACATAATTTGGTCTATTATGAATTTCAATAATGTCTGAGTCTATTTTTTTTTCTTCAATAATAAATTTTTTGACATAATTTTTACTATTACTTTGTAAAATTTTTTTTTTTAAATCTACATTTATATAATTTTTTAAGAAAGCATTTTTATAATTCATGTTGCCAAACACATAAGTTGTGTCTTTAAATTTACTATTAATTATTGTGTCTTTAACAAATAATGAGACTGCTCCTGCATAATTTTGTGAAAAATTTTCTTTATATGGAAGTAAAACAGATATTTTCATCTTTTTTAAATTTTTTTTTAATTTTTAATCTTAAATTATAATCTTTTTTTAATTTATATTCCTCTTTTAATGCTTTATTTTTGGTCGAGTATTTTTTGTAATAAGCTAATTTCCATAATCTACCTCTTGTAAATTTTGCACCTTTTGATTTATTGTGCAAATTTAATCTTTTGTTCAGATTATTTGTATATCCAACATAAGAGATTGTTTTTTTTGTGTCAGAAGAGATTATTAGATAAACATAAAAACTCATAATGGCGGTCCCTAGGGGAATCGAACCCCTCTTTCGAGGATGAAAACCACGTGTCCTAACCGATAGACGAAGGGACCGAAAATCTGTTTTTTATTGTATAAACAGTTTTTAATCAAGTATTATTAAGTCACTTAGACCTTTTACTAACTATTAACAGTAGATATTTTTTACTTATAATTGTTTTTTTTGTTTAATAACTTTTGCTAAACCACTTGACTTATGTGTTACTAATGTTTCTGAATAAAATTCTTTATTTCTAATACTAATACCTTCCACCAAGTCTCCAGATGTTATTCCTGTCGCACAAAAAATTGTATCACCAGATATAATTTCATTTAATTCATATTTTCTTGAAAAATCACTAATACCCATTTTTTTTGCTCTTTTCTTATCATTATCACTCTCAAAAATAAACCTACCTTGAAAATTACAGTTGAAAGTATCTAAAGCGGCAGCAGACAATACACCTTCTGGACCACCCCCAATACCAAGAAACAAATCAACATTATATTTAGGATTTGTTACTAAAAGAGAACCAGATATATCACCATCTTGTATAAGTTTTAATTTTACTTTCATTAATTTTAATTCATCAATTATTTTCTTATGTCTAGGTCTATCTAATATACAAACAGTTAAATTTTCTGGATTTTTATTTTTATAATCTGCCAAATTTGAAATATTTTTCTTAGTAGAAAAATCCAAATCAATTATGTTCTTTTCCAAAACGTTAGATGCTATTTTATCCATATAAGTTTCTGGTGCGTTAAAGATATTAGACTTTTCTGCTACAGCTATAACTGACAAAGCTCCAGGCTTATTATTTGCAGCAAAATTAGTACCTTCTAGTGGATCAACAGCAATATCTAATGACTTTCCTAATTGTGTTCCTAATTTTTCACCAATGTAAAGCATTGGAGCTTTATCTAATTCACCCTCACCAATAACTATTTCACCCTTCATATCAATTTTATTCAATTCTTTTCTCATAGCATCAACAGCTGCTCTATCAGCAGCTATTTTATCTTTTTTTCCAACCAAATAGTAAGATGCTAGAGCAGCACTACAGGAGACGTTAATAAAATTTTCTATTAAACTATCATCTAATGACATTATACTTTTTGTTCCATTTCAATATTATAATTCAGTCTCTCTTCAAATTCTCTTAATCTTTTCCAAACTGAGATTAATTCAACAATTGTTGACCAACTTTTTACTAAATATTGAAGTGAACCCTCTACTCTACCAAAGGCTCTTGTTATTTGTTGAACAAAACCTAATGTAATAGCTCCTGTTACAATCGTAGGAGCCAATGCTAAATATGGAACAATTACCATTCCCTGAAAATAACTCCATTTAACAGTATTAAAATATAAATAATGAAAATAAGATTTATAGTGAATTCCTCTTACTCTATTATATAACTGTCCTATTGTTGGTGGTGCCGCTCTAATTGGATCATCTTCACCATGAACTAACTCTTTTCTGTAACCAGCCTCTTCTTTTTGGATATCATATTCTATACCAGGAAGTTTTATTCCAACAGCTGCGAGTAAGAGAGTTCCACCAAGTGCTGAGATTATTGCCACCCAAACTAAGGCATGATCCACCTCACCAATCCAAGGTAAAACATCAATTTGTTTTGAAAGGCCCCATAAAATTGGAGTGAAGGCTATTAATGTCATTATACTATCAAGAAGACCTGTCCCCAGTCCTTCCATTATTCGTGCAAATTTTAAAGTGTCTTCTTGAACTCTTTGTGATGCACCTTCTGTTAATCTAGCTTTTAACCACTGATCATGATAATAATTTGCCATAGATGTTCTCCATCTAAAAACCCAATGACTAGTAAAAAAACCAGTAAACACTGCTATAAGAATCCATAAGGCAGCAATTTTAGCAAAAGTAAAAAGGTAACCAATAAATTCTTTTTCTGTAACTGAATTGGGTGTCGTTAAAGCCTTTTGAAGAGTATCATAAAAATCTCCAAACCATTCGTTAATTTTTACATCCAGCTGTACTTGATACCACGTAGATACTAAAATAAAAATTGATCCCAATATACTCCATAAAAACCATTCTCTTTGTGTAAAAAATTTAAACATTCAATTATCTTAGAAAATTATCTGCATAAGATTTTTTTACAGTTTTTCTTTTTTTTGGTTGTATAATTTCGTAATCGATTTTCTTTTTTTTTGCATAATTAATCGCTAATTCCTTTGAAGAAAATTCTAATTTAAGTTCGCCTAAAGTATCTGAAGAGCTTTCCCAACCCATTAAAGGGTTTGTTGTAGGATCCTTTGTTTCAAACTCTAAAATCCATTTATCGGTTTTGCCAGTGCCTGATTGCATTGGACTTTTATTTGGAATATATAATTTTGCTTTTTTCATAAAATGGTCGGAGTGGCAGGATTTGAACCTGCGACCCTCTGGTCCCAAACCAGATGCGCTACCAGGCTGCGCTACACTCCGAGTGATGTACTAATACAG
>MDTD01132919.1_pt1 | contig 10013 bp, 8 predicted proteins | sample 811221 | NCBI WGS metagenome assembly MDTD01 (sample SAMN05326646, study PRJNA326480) | marine metagenome | isolation source: seawater | place: Pacific Ocean: South West | collected 2011
CCATTTTTTTCCATAATTCTCAAAGTTAATTTGTAATTTAAGATCCTCATTTTTTCCAGTATAACTCAGTATAACCCCTTGCCCAAATCTCATGTGATTAACTCTTTGTCCGACCCTAATGTATGGCACTGACTGATCTAAAGTAAACGAATCACTAAAAACATCTTGGTCCATCGAATGGCTATGATCAATATCTGAATTGTTTTTCTTATATGGATATGCTCTTTTAGATGAGTTCTTTATAGAGTGCAACATTGACTCAGGTATTTCATCAATGAATCTAGAGGGTATGAAAAAGTTTGAAGAACCATGAATATATCTTGAATTAGCATGACTCAAGAAAAGTTTTTTCATAGCTCTAGTTATAGCAACATAACACAATCTTCGCTCCTCCTCCATAAATCCAGGTGTAATATTTCTATTTTCATTTGGAAAGACTCCTTCCTCTAATCCAGTTAAAAAGACTACAGGAAATTCTAAACCCTTTGACATATGTATTGTCATCAACTGAATAGGATCTTCATTTATTTTTGACTGATACTCACCAGCCTCTAGTGATGCATTATCTAGGAAGTCTTGTATCATATTTTCACTATCTGAATTGTTTAAAGAAAATCTCTCGGCTGTTGATACCAACTCTTCTAAGTTTTCCTGTTTACTCAAGGACTCATCGGTTTTCTTTGTTTCATAATAATCATTTAGTCCAGACGAGTGAATTACATTAGATATAATAGTCTTTAAGCTAGCATCTTTGACGGTTTTTTGTATATCTCCTATAATTGATAAATATGACTCAATAGAGGATGAGGCTCTTGTACCTAATCTGGATAGGAACTGATAGTCGTTTACACATTCCCACATAGATTTTTTATTTTCCTTAGATTGTTCACGAATAATTTTTAAAGTTTTTTCACCAAGACCTCTTGGTGGATTGTTAATGGTTCTTTCAAATGAAGTATCATCGCTTGTATTGACAGAAACCCTTAAATAAGCAAGAACATCTTTGATTTCTGCTCTTTCAAAGAATCTGAAACCACCAAAAATTTTGTACGGTATTGATTTTGAATTTAGCTCTTCTTCTATTCTTCGAGATAAGTAATTAGATCTATAAAGAATTGCAATATTTGACCTCTTATAGCCTTCAGCTACCAATTCTCTGATTTTTTCTGTGATAAAACCACACTCGTCATCTTCATTATATGCCTCATAGACGTATACTGGTTCCCCTGATACTGATTCTGACCATAAATTCTTTCCAAGTCTTGCTGTGTTATTTTCAATTAGTTTGTTTGCAACAGATAAGATTGAGTTAGTAGATCTATAATTCTGTTCTAATTTAAATATTTCAACATCAGAAAATTGGTCAGTAAAATATTTTATATTTTTACTTCTAGCTCCCCTCCAACCATAAATAGCTTGGTCATCATCACCAACTGCATAGAGTGAGCCATGTGCTCCATTTATAAGCTTTAGTAATTCAAATTGTAGTGTATTGGTATCTTGAAATTCATCAACCATTATGTTTTTGAATCTTTTAGAATAGTAATTCAAAATGTTAGGATTACTCTTCAACATTTCAAATGTCAATAAAATCAAATCTGCAAAATCAACATTATTTGTCTGTCTGCAAGCAAGGTCATAATCCCGATAAATCTCTATGTATTTGGCGTCATCATTATCACAATTACTATGCCTAAACCCCTTGTCCTTCTGGTTATTTATAAATGATTGAAGATGTTTTGGGTCATATAAATTTTCATCTAGATTCTTCTGCTTAATAATCCTTTTTATCATTCTCAATTGATCCTGAGAATCCAAAATAGAAAAATAATCTTTTATCCCAGCTTCTTTCCAATGAATTTTCAAAATCCGTCTACAAATTCCATGAAATGTACCAAACCAGAGTCCTTGAGATGTTGATCTTAGTATATTCTCGAGCCTTTGTTTCATCTCATTAGATGCTTTGTTTGTAAAAGTAAGAGCTAAAATATTACTCGGCTTTATATTAAAGTCTCTAATTAAAACAGCTACTCTATGTATTAAAACTTTTGTCTTACCACTTCCTGCACCCGCAAGAATTAATTTGTTTCCTAAAGAACAGTTAACTGCTTTGTATTGTTGCTCGTTTAACTCACTGGATAGTTTGTCATTCGACATTTGACTTCCTTCTAGGTCTCATAGAGAATAATAATATGACAACGAATATACTAATAACAAAATAAAATGGTTCAAATATATTTAATGCGTAAATATAATAATTCACTGCAGAAAGTAATATAACTAGTAGAACAAGAAAAGATTTATAATTTCTTTTAGAGTTTTCATGGAGTGTCACCTCAATATCCTTAAGTTTGTCAATATTTTTTTCTAGTGATAACTTATCACTTAACACAAGTGTATTTAATCTTTTCATAATTTGTGGTAAGTCTGGCAAAATATCGAGAAGATCATACGAGTTATTCTGTAATCTTTTTAAAATAGAAGATAGGCCTTTCTGCTTCCTCATCCATTTTTCTAAAATTGGCTTAGATGTTTTCCATAAATCTAAATCAGGAGAAAATTCTCTGCCTAAACCTTCTGTATAAAGGAGGGTTTTTTGCATAAGAACAAGCTGTGGCTGAACTTCTAACTTAAACCTTCTAGCAGTATCAAATAGACCTAGAATAATTTCACTTAATGATACATCCTTAATAGGCTTATCTAGCATTGATTCGCAATTATCTCTGATTGCTGTTTCTAAAAGAGAGACATTTGTATCTCTTGGGACCCACTCACACTCTACATGTAGTCTTGCTACTTTTTCGTAATCACGATTAAAAAATGCCACAAAATTCTCTGCCAAATATTTTTTGTCAAATGCACTAAGTGATCCCATAATTCCAAAGTCAACTAAAACAAATTGAACATGCCCTTTGTGTTGTTGGATAAAAATATTACCGGGATGCATATCGGCATGAAAAAAGTTATGCTCAAATACTTGTATGAAAAACAATTCAACAGCACTTGTAGCTAATTCGTTAAAATCAATACCTTCTGTAACTAATTTATTGCGATCATTTATCGGTGTAGCAAAAGTTCTCTCCATTATCAAGACACGTTTTGTAACATATTCCCAGAATATTTCTGGTATATATACTAGTTTAGAATTATGAAAATTTTCTTTAATTTTTTTTGCATTTAAAGATTCTTTCATCAGGTTTGTCTCATCATAAACTAAAATCTCATAGTCATTAACTACCTCAATTAGATGCATCCTTTTAAACTCCTCAGATAGTGAAGTTAGATATCTCGCAATTATTTTCATCAATCTAATATCTTTTTCTATATCTTTTTTGATATTCGGTCTAACAACTTTAACAATTACATCTGACCCATCTTTCAACTGAGCAGAGTGCACTTGTGCTATGGATGCAGATGCTAGAGGTTCATCGTCAAATCTAGAAAATACTTCTTTTATATTTTTTTGTAATTCTTTTTCAATAATTTGCTTTGATTGGTCGCTGGGAAAAGGTTTAACACGATCCTGAAGGTTTGCTAGTTCCTCAGCGATTTCCTTAGAAAGTAAATCTTTTCTTGTTGAGATAACCTGGCCTAATTTAACAAATATTGGACCTAGTTCTTCGAACATAAGTCTTATTTTTTTTGGACCTTCTTTTACTGGTCTTGTTCTCATCCAATTCCATGGGAATAGATAGAAATACTTTTTATTTTGAACAAATTCTGAATCGACAAGCATTTTATCAACATCATATTTAATAAAAAGTCGAATTATTTGTATTATGCGCAGAAAATTGTTCATTATCGTTTAATTTTTTTTATTAGTTTTTCCGTTCTACTTTTCACTTCGTCAACTTCATCTAAGAATTTCTCAACCTCGCTTTTGGATGGAAGAATTCTTAAGTCATGAATTAAATAATCCCTCATATCTTTTTGCTTATTTTCCATAAACTTGGATAATTTTGATGAAACATTAGAAAAGATAGATTCTATTCTAGCAAAATTCTCGCCTCCAATATAGTTTGATACTAATTCTCTTAATTCGGATGACTTAGATAATATTTCATTGAACTTATTGGCAGTCTCAATGTCACCTGAGATATTAATTTTTGATGAGTAAGTATCTGATCCTCTCGATAATAAAAAGAATGCAAAGTTTACAAGAGATGAAGATATCTCTACATCAACTTTATTTAACTTTTCAATAAGAATTATTTTTTTTCCTTGAATACTTACAAATACACTTTGCTCAATATCAGTAATATTAATTTTAATTTTTTTACCATTTATATCTTCAAGGAAATTTTTTGGCATAGATGATATGAATTTCTCACTTGCAAGAAACTTATTAAAAGTTTTTATTGCCTCTTCCTTGATCATGTTTTGTATCCTTTATGAATAGTTACTATATCACCAGGTAATGTTTCATATGTTACATTTTCAAAATTAATTCTCTCGAGTAAGCGTGATAGTTCATTTGGTTTAATATACGTTTTAATGGAATCCGATAAATATTTATAACTACTCTCATCACCCGCTATGTATTTTCCTATTTTTGGAATAATAAAATCTGTGTATTTTTCATACAATTCTCTAATGATTTCGTTAGATGGTGATTTAAAATCCATAATTACTAATTTGCCACCAGTTTTAAGAGAATTATATATATTTTCTAATGCTGTTAGTTGGTCTGTAAAATTTCTAAAACCAAAGACAATTGTAGCTAAGGTATAGTTATTTGCCTCTTTAAATTTTTCAATCGGTTTTGCTATAAAATTGACGTTTTCTAGAATACCTGAATCAATAAACCTGTCTTCTGCAATAGTTAACATCTCTTTATTTGCATCCAAGCATGTTAGATCTATGCCCTTACAAGCCCTTGCTAAGTTAATAGCTATATCTCCGGTCCCCGATGCAATATCTAGAACTATGTCGGACTGTCTTGGTTTAACTACTTGAAGGAACCTTCGTTTCCAAATCCTATGAGAACCGAGAGACATCAGATCATTCATTAAATCATAGTTAGTTGCGACAGAACTAAACACATTTTGTATTTTTTGAGCTTTTTCTTCATTATCTATAACATCGAGGCCAAATTTAGATTTTTTATTCATTACCCTTTCTTCCTTTCAACACGCAAAACATTCTCATTTTTCTTTAAATTTTTAATTAGCTTATCTAATGCTTTCGTGCCTGGCACAGTAATGACAAAAATCATTATATTATGACCTGTTTGCTTAGAATCGTCGTAACGAACACTTACTATATCAGATTCGTATTGTGATATTTCTGAGGATATTGATGCCAATACTCCTCTTTGATTTTCAACCTCTACTTTTATACATGCATTAAATTGCTCTTCTACATTATCGTCCCATGAAAGATCTATTTTATCATCCGTAGCTTTCTTATCTTTCCTTATACTTTTACAATCATGTTTATGTACAACTATCCCTTTTTCCTGACTTATATGACCTAATATATTATCACCTGGAATTGGGTAACAACACTTAGCGAATGATAACACTAATCCTTCTGTGCCTTTGATGCTAACTTCACTTGGTTGATTTGTTTTTGGTAAATTTTCACTTGGAGCAACTCTTATTGAAACTAACTTTGCAATTCTGTTACCTAATCCTATCTCACAAAACAACTCTTTCACATTTTGACATTTATACTCTTGAAGAACCATATTAAGCGTCTTCATTGGTATTTCTTTGATGTCAATATTAAAAGTTTTGAGCGAGTTTTTAAGAAGTCTCTCGCCAAGAATTATTGCATCCTTCTTTTTTATTAATTTGAGTGATGCTCGTATAGAATGTCTAGCTTTTTCAGTGACCGCAAAATTAAGCCAAGTTGGATCTGGCCTTATGGTTTTTTTAGTAATGATCTCAACTCGCTGTCCACTCTTCAGAGTTGTATTTACAGATACAATTTTATCATCAAGTTTTGCTGAATAAAAATTATTACCCACGTCAGTATGGATTGCGTATGCGTAATCTATAATCGTTGATTTCTTCGGCAACTCAATGATTTTCCCTTTGGGTGTGAAGACATAAACTTTACCTGGGTGAAGATCAGCTTTTATGCTTTTCAGATACTCTTGCGGATTGCCTGAATCTTTTTGTATTGTGAGTAAATTCGTAATCCACTGTTGCTCTTGTGTATAGTTCTTTATAAGGGGTCTATCCTTAGATTTATAAAACCAATGTGATGCTATACCTGTTTGAGCCATGATATCCATCTGTTTTGTTCTTACTTGTATTTCTATTGGAAGACCATGAGGGCCCAGTATTGAAGTATGTAGAGATTGGTAACCATTTGATTTAGGTATCGCAATATAATCTTTAAAGCGACCGGGTATAGGAGTGTAAGAGTTATGAACAATTCCTAATGATCTATAGCAACTATCTACATCGGAACAGATAATACGTACACCAAATATATCATGTATGTCAGCGAAGCTGAGTTCTTTCTGCTTCATTTTTTTATAAATTCCATACAAATGCTTTTCACGGGCAATTACATCAGTTTTTATCTCTTCGTTGTCAAGTTTTTTCAAAATCACTTTTCTAATTTTCTCCATTAACTCATTACGATTGCCTCTAGATTTAATTAAAGCATTTTTTAAAATTCTATACCTAAGAGGGTGCATTGCCTTAAATGACAAATTTTCAAGTTCTTTGTTTAGTGAATGAATGCCAAGTCTGAGAGCAATAGGTGCAAATATTTCTAGAGTCTCTCTAGCTTTTTTTCTTCTCTTATCTGCGGCTAAAGCAGAAATTGTATCAAGATTATTTTTTCTATCAGCTAATTTTATAAGAATGACTCGGATATCTTGACTCATAGCTAGTAACATTTTACGTAAGTTTGCTGCATCAGCCTCAACATTAGTTGTAAAGTTTATTTTGTCTAGCTTGCTAACACCGTCTACTAGCTCAGAAACTTTATTACCAAAGTTTTTAGTGAGATAACCTTTATCGAAGGAAGTATCTTCAATAACGTCATGTAGAATAGCAGCCATTATAGCTTCGTGATCTAAATGGAGATCTGCTAAAAGCGACGCAGCAGACAGTGGGTGAAAAATATAATCTTCACCATCTTTTCTTAATTGCCCAAAATGTGCCTTAGAAGCTAACAGATATGCTTTTTCAATTTTTTTAATTTGATAAGTATTAAGGTATTTAACAAGTTTTTTCTTGAAATCTTGAAAGCTTTTCACATATTTACTCGACGGCTCGAGAATATCTCTTTTTCTATTATCCATTATTAAAGTTTAATAGCTGAAAAGATTATATGGTAGTATTTTAGGACTTATTTTCTGGAGAATCTGTAACTATTCCCTCTGGAATCTCTGGTTGTGATGATTCTTCGGTTATAGAAGATGATTCAGATGTTACTGCTTCAGATTCAAATGTTGTTGAGTCAGATTCTTTAGTTTCCGGCCCATCATTTTCTTTATTAATAAGGGTAGATCTATCTTCCGTTTCAGGAGATTCAGAATCTAGAGATTCTATCAGAGTTTTTTCAGTAACCTTGTAATTACCTGACTTTTCATCATCGATCTGTTGACTTAATTCTTCAACGATTTCCTGTTCGTTAATACTACTAAATAACTTCGAATCGGCTAGTTGTTTATTGCTAACCTCGAAATAATCTAGGCCAACTTTCTTCTGCGCAATTTCTTTTAGCGCTAAGACGCTAGGCTTATTTTTACTTTCAATTGTTGAGGTAGCACCGGAAGCAAGGTCTTTAGCTCTTTTGCTTGCAAGTGTGCAAATATCGAACGTATTATCTATTTCTTTGATGCAGTCTTCTATAGTTACTCTTGCCATATTTACCTCACTTAAAATAAAGGATATTGTAGCAGAATTAACGATTCAGACAATAGATTAATTGTAAATCTTGGATATGTTGTTCAGCCACATGTTTAGACCGATAGAGTTAACCTTATTAGTAATTATTATGTTAAGTAATTCTCTTCTAGCTTGTGTGAAATTATCATTCACTACTACATAGTCAGCAAATTTTGAATATACCAACTCGTGAATTGATGATCTCATTCTATGTTTTATTACTTCGTCTGTATCTTGACCTCTGGTACCCAGCCTCTCTCTCAATGATTCAACACTTGGCGGAACAATATAAATTGAGATTGCCAATGGGAAAATTTGCTTAATTCTCATCATTCCTTTGTAATCAATCTCTAAAATAACGTCCTTGCCATTTTTTAAGAGATTAGATGTCTCATTTATTCCAGTTCCATAATAGTTCCCATATACTATTTGACTCTCTAAAAATTCATTATTGATGACTTTTTGATCAAATTTTTCTTGAGTAATAAAGTAATAATCTTTATCACTTATCTCGGAATCCCTTTTTTTTCTTGTGGTAAATGATATAGATGGCACAATAAAATCATAACTACTGCAAATTGATCGGACTAAGCTAGTTTTGCCTGCACCTGAAGGTGCGCTAATTATGAAAAGATTACTATTTTTCGTTAAATTAAGGTTATCCATCATTATAATTTTGAATTATAATACAAAAAAGCAATCTTAGGAGATTTAAAAATGGGAGATACTTGGAAATCGATAACTCACGAGGGTGTCACAGCTTTTGTAAACGCATCAACTGCAACGGTTATGTTGTGGATTGCTATTGAAAGTAATATATCTAACTACTTCGGTATTTCGGTATTTTACCCAATTGTGGTAGCCCTGATAGTTGCAGCGTATCTTTTATACAAAAAAGATGGTTACGATGCAATTGAAAAAAGATCTTCAATTCAAGCCATTGTGTCTACTTTAATACTATGGTTCTCCACATCAGGTTACTTGAATTTTTTACCAGAGTTTTTAATTGATGTTGGTGTATTTGAAAACTTAGCATATTCCTTATTGGTTGGAACGATTATATTTATTCTATTTCTTACTGTATTCCATGGTTTACATGGGAAATATTTTACAACTTTGATGTTAGAGCATATGCCCTGGGTCATCAATCCTGACAAATTCCTACTATTTTTTTGGTTTTGGATTAACTTAATTGTAGCAGGCGTTCTAAATATATTTGAGGTCAATATGTGGTGGTATTTTGTAAATTTATTTTTTTATGCGTTATTTCCATCACTCTTCTTCGGCACGCGCGTGCAAGAGGTACACGGCTCTCATATAAAAGATAAGGATGACTACTTCGACGATGATAGTGGGTTCAAATAACTAGTCATCAAAAGTTTTTTTTGGGAGGATATCTACCCCAAAATATTTACCGAGTTTAACTAAAAAGGCAATCGCCAGAACTCCCCCAGGCAAAGCAAATATGCCTAGAGCACCTAGCCCTTTTAAGACATCTCTCAGTTGCTCATTAGCTTTTTCAAGGTCGTCTTTGTTTATTTTTTGACCTGCTATGTATTTATAGTAGATATCTAGCATCTGTGATGATTCTCTGGATTCAGTCTTGAGTACTTCTTTTAGATCAAGTAAAGATTTCTTTATTTTCTCTTTTTCAGATGTGTATTTTTCTATGAGTTTACCGAATATTTTATTGTCATTAATGTTCATTACCGATTACCATTTTGGAAACGTCAATCCAATTATGTTATAATAACATTTTAATGGACTAGTTTAATATAACCAATTATAGGAAAACATTGTGTCGAAAAGCAATATCAAAATATCCGTGAATACATCATACCTTCAACAAGAATCAGATCCAGATAATAATAAGTTCTATTTTTTGTATACGGTTTCAATATCTAATCAAGGTTCGGAGGGCGCAAAACTACTCTCTCGTCATTGGGTGATTGAAGATGCAAATGGCAAGATACAAAACGTGAAGGGAGAGGGAGTTGTAGGGGATCAACCATACATTAATCCAGGTGACGAATATCAGTACACAAGTGGGACATTGTTAGAGACATCGTTTGGAACAATGAAAGGAAGTTATCAAATGGTTAGTGATTCTGATAGTTTCTTTGATGCAGAGATTCCTGAATTTGTTTTATCTATCCCTAG
>MDTD01018762.1_pt1 | contig 10012 bp, 9 predicted proteins | sample 811221 | NCBI WGS metagenome assembly MDTD01 (sample SAMN05326646, study PRJNA326480) | marine metagenome | isolation source: seawater | place: Pacific Ocean: South West | collected 2011
TTACAAATTTTAAAGTTTGATATTCCAGTTATCGACATTATCAAGTCCCAAATGGAACTTGATCAGGAACAAGTAATAGATTCTTATTCAAAAGAATTAACCTTGAAAGAAAGTTTAGAGATTAAGAATCTTAAATTCGCCTATAAAAAAGATAGAAAAATTATAAACGGCATAAATCTTTCAATACCTTATGGATCAAGCATTGGGATAACCGGAGAAAGTGGGTCAGGAAAGACAACATTAGTGGATCTTATCCTAGGACTTTTAAAACCTGATTCAGGCGAAATTTTTTCTGATGACTTAGATATATTTTCGAACTTAAAACAATGGAGATCTAAAATCGGATATGTCCCTCAATCAATTTTTCTTCTTGATGGAACAATCAAAGAAAATATTCTTCTTGGTAAAGAAAATAATAGAAATCAAGATAATGAGTTGAAAAAGGTTTTAAAAAGTTGTCAATTGGAAAATTTTATATCTTCCTTGCCTGATGGCCTAAATACAGAAATAGGTGAAAGAGGAGTAAATTTGTCTGGTGGCCAAAAACAGAGAATTGGTCTCGCTAGGGCCTTGTATAAAGATCCAGATATAATAATTTTTGACGAAGCAACAAGTTCATTAGATTATGAGTCTGAAAGATTGATAATAAATTCATTAGAAGACATAAGAGCAAACAAAACCCTTATTATGATTGCACATAGAACATCTACCTTAGAAAGATGCGATAAAGTTTTTCTCGTTAAAGAAGGAAAAATAATAAAAGAGGGCACTCCGGAAGAAATTCTTAATCTATAGGAAAAAATATGAGTAAGAAAATTTTGATTACAGGAGCTGATGGTTTCATCGGTTCACACCTTACGGAAGAACTTTGCAACAAAGGTTTTAAAGTAAGGGCATTAACTTTTTATAATTCATTTAGCTCAATTGGTTGGCTTGAAGATTCAAAATATTTGAATGATATTGAGGTTGTATCAGGGGATGTGAGAGATGGAAATTTATGTAAGAAAATTTTGAAAGATATAGATATCGTTTTCAATCTCGCCGCTTTAATTGCAATTCCTTATTCATACGTGTCACCTCGATCTTACATTGATACAAATGTTATCGGAACCATGAATATGTGTCAGGCTGCTCTTGATAATGAAATAGAGAGATTTATTCAAATATCTACTAGTGAAGTCTACGGAACAGCTCAATATGTTCCAATAGATGAAAGGCACCCTTTGCAGGCCCAATCTCCTTATAGCGCAAGTAAAATAGCATCAGATTCCGTTGCAATAAGTTTTCAAAAATCCTTTGACCTTCCATTAATATTAGCAAGACCTTTTAACACCTTTGGTCCAAGACAATCTGCACGAGCAGTTATACCTACGATAATTTCTCAGATTATTTCTGGGAAAAAGGAAATTACCCTTGGGTCATTATCTCCTACTAGAGATTTTAGCTATGTAACAGATACTTGTGATGCTCTAATTATGCTAAGCAAGAATGATAAATGTTTAGGAGAAACTATTAACATCGGATCTAATCATGAAATATCCATAGATAACCTTAGAGGAGTAATCTCAAAGCTGATGAATAATAATGAAGAGTCTATAAAGGTCCATTCTGAGGTATCTAGAATTAGACCTGCAAATTCTGAGGTAGAAAGACTTGTATGTGATAATTCAAAATTAAAAAATCTTACTGGATTTGAACCGAGATATTCCTTGAAAGATGGGCTTTCAAAAACCATAGAGTGGTTTAGTGATGAAGAGAACTTATCAAAATATAAGCCTGACCAATATAATGTATAAAAATATATCTCAAGAGATCTACAATATTATTTCTTCTTTATTTAAATTTAAAAAACTTCAGCTTCATGAGCCCAGATTTGATGGAAATGAACTGAAATATATAAACGATTGTATAGATTCTACTTTCGTATCAAGTGTAGGTAAATATGTTGATATATTTGAAGAAAAAATCTCCAAATACACAGCTTCAAAAAATACAATAGCTGTTATGAATGGCACTTCAGCTTTGCATTCAGCTTTATATTTGTTGAATATTGGATCGGAGGACGAAGTTTTACTACCTTCACTCAATTTTGTAGCTTCTGCAAATGCAATAAGGTATCTTCTGGCTACACCACATTTTATTGACTGTGAAAAAAACACTATGTCTATGGATGCTGATAAATTAGAAGAGTATCTTTCCGACAAAACAAAATTTAATCATAAAAAAGATTTGATTAACAAAGAATCTGGAAAAACTATAAAAGCTATCATAATCTTGCATCCTTATGGAGGTTCTGCCGATATAGATAAAATTTTAAAAGTTACAAATAAATTCAAATTAAAGGTTATTGAAGATGCTGCTGAGGGGCTTGGAACTAAATATAAAGGTAAACACATTGGTACTTTTGGTGATATTGGGATACTTAGTTTCAATGGAAACAAAATAATAACTTGTGGAGGAGGCGGTGCTCTTTTGATTCAGGATGAAAAATTAGCAAAAAAAGCTAGACACATTACTAAAACATCAAAACTAGCTCATCAATGGAGATTTAATCATGATCAACTGGGCTTTAATTATAGATTACCAAACATAAACGCTGCTTTAGGTTGTGCTCAGTTAGAAAATATAAAAACAAGGCTACATAAAAAAAGAAAGATACATAAAAAATATTTGGAGGCATTTTTAGACTCAAAATATTGTTATATCTATCAACATCAGGGCTTTGAGAAACCTAATTATTGGATTAACAATCTGATTCTAAACGATGACTTTTCTGAGGAACTTGAAAAAATATTAAATTTCTTAAATAAAAAGGAGATTTACGTCAGGCCAATATGGGATCTATTGAATTCTCTCGATTATCTTAAAGAGTTTCCAAGTATGGACCTATCAAATTCAATAGAATGGAGATCTAAAAGTATAAATTTACCCAGCAGCTATTTTTTGTTAGATTAACGTCAAAATTTTACTTTAATCAACTCTATATAATGAAAAATACAAGCTATATTGTTGCAGGTTCAGGGTTTAGAGCCCTTTGCGATGCACTCTTTTTATCCAGTCAGAAAAATTCACGAGTTATCATGCTTGATTCTTCTACCAAAATTGGAAACGTAATGTATTCCAGGGACGTCAATGGCTTTGCTGTTGATAATGGTGTTCATATGTTCGATTCAATTCCACAGTCTCTAGCAGATGTTGTTGTTGAGATAATGGAGGGAAACGTAATAGACATTGATTTTGTTTCTGAAAGCTCTTTCAACAATAAAATCACTGAAGGATTTTCTTTGCCTGATTTACATGCACTAGACGAGAACATGAAGCAATCAATTAAAGAAGAGCTTCTGGAAAAAAAAGACTCAAATTTGGATAATTCTTCATTTAAAAATGTCCAAGATTTCTTCATTAATAGATATGGAATTACTGCGGGCAAAATTTTTATGGAAATTTTTAGAAAATTATATGGGGTAGATCCTGATAAAATTGATCCAAGTGCAGTATCTCAAACTTCTTTAGCTAGATTAAAGTTTTTAGATGATGACGAAATGATAGATTTGAAGAATCAAAGCTCTTTTCTTGACTCAGTTTTAGCTGCCAGACGAAAATCTCAAGGAAAAATTGATGATTTCGTTTCAATTTATCCCAGCACAAATGAAGGAATGAGAGGCTGGTGTGTCAGAGCCACTAAATGGTTGGAAAAAAGAGGTGTTGAATTAAGGCTAGGCGAAGAAATTTTATCAATATCTAACGCTCAAGATGGCCTTAAGGTAGAGACAAATAAAGGTGAGATTTATTCTGACAAACTTATTTGGTCTAGCGATAATTTTGAGTTGCTTTCTAAATCTATAAATATTCCCACTGACATAGACAGTTTTAGACATAAAGTATCAATGATTTTTATTACATTGATCACTCAATCAAAATACATAAAAGATTTTACTTATTTGCAAAATTTTAATTTGAATGGTTATTGTCAGAGATTTGCATCTGCTGGACTTTATAGTAATCAAATTAAAGACGACGGAACATCCTTTATCACTTGCGAATGTCCAGTAACAGTTGGTAGTGAGCTTTGGAATAATTCAGATAATCTTCATGAGGAAGTATGGAAAGAAGCAAAAAATCTTGGTGTTGTTTCGTCAGAAGCAAAACTTGAAGATTATGACACTATCAAAGTTCCAACGACAATTAAGATGCCTATGATTGGATTTTTTGAAAATCTTTATAATTTTGCTGATAGAATTTCAGAAGAATTCCCAAATATAATATTCAGAAAAAATATCCCATTTTTCAGGCGAGAAATTTACTTAGAATCACTTAATTTAGGTGACCATATAAAGTAAATCTATATTCATGCACTACAATGATCATTGGGATGATAAATTTAAATCCCGTCAGTGGGGTAAATACCCTCCTGAAGATTTAATAAGATTTACTTTTAAAAATTTTCTAAATAGAAATATAAAAGATATTAGTGTTCTAGAAGTAGGGTGCGGAACAGGAGCTAATTTATGGTTCTTACATAGAGAGGGTCTCGAAGTAAGCGGAATAGACTTTTCTAAAACGGCCGTTCAAATTGCTCAGGATAGGATCTTTCGAGAAAATCTAAATATCAATAAAAAAAGACCAAAATTGATTGTTGGTAATTTTGAATCACTTCCATGGGATGATAATTCATTTGATTTGGTAATTGATATTTTTTCTATCTACTCCAATAAGCTTGAATCAATAAAAAAGACTATCAATGAGGTAGAAAGAGTTATGAAGCCTGGAAGTTTTTTTTACTCTAAACTTTGGGGAAAGAAAACCTCAGGCTATGGAAAAGGAAAAAAAATAGAAAAAGATACTTATCAGGATATAACTGAAGGACCATGCAAAGATATGGGCTTAGCCCATTTTTTTTCTAAAAAGGATATTGAAGATACTTTTTCTATTTTTAATATTATTTCCATAGATGAAATACTTACAAAAAAATCTAATGGCACCATTATTCAAGAATATTTATGTTCTTTTAAAAAAGCATAATGGCTAAAAAAACAATCCTTTTTGTCTCTCTTAGTAGGTCTGACTATGCTACCTTGAAACCAATACTCAGAAACTTTTTAGAAGATAAAAGTTTTAAAACTGATTTTGTAGCTGGAGGATCTCATCTGCTGTCAAGATTTGGTTATTCTATTAAAGAAATTGAAAATGATGGCTTTAAAATTAAAAGCAAGCCTAGATTTTTATCTAATCAAGATACCAAAAATATTGATCTAACAAGTGCTTATATAAAAGCATCTAAAGCTTTTTTTAATTTACTTAAAAAACAATCTTATGACTATGTGTTTCTTGTTGGAGACAGATGGGAGATTCATGCGGTGGCCTCTGTTGCGTTTATGCTTAGGATACCAATTATTCATCACTCTGGGGGAGATATAACAGAGGGTTCAGCCGATAATCAAATACGATATTCAGTAAGTAATTTGGCCAGCATTCACTATACGGCAACAGACTTACATAAAAAAAGATTAGAAAATGCTGGTGAGGAATCTTGGAGAGTGTTGGCCTCTGGCGAGCCAGCTCTTGAGGCACTTAAAAACCTGTATAAAGAGGTTAAAAAAGTTAAACATGAAAAAAAAATAGTTTTAGCTTCTTACCATCCTTGTTCATTTGAAAAGATTTCTCCAAAAAAACAAATTCAAATTTTTCTTTCGTCTCTAAACAAACTTGATGAAGAAATCATTATAACTTCCCCAAATCCAGATGCAGAATCGAAGACAGTTTACGAGGAAATTAAAAAATTTAGTCTTTCAAAGCATAATGTATTTTTTTATGAAAACTTAGGAAGTAAATATTATGAGTATTTACTTAAAGCAAAATTCCTAATAGGAAATTCATCTAGTGGAATATGGGAGGCACAAACTGCTAAAGTTCCTGTCATCAATGTTGGGCCCAGACAAAATGGTAGAACCAGAAGTACAAATGTCATTGATGTCCAGCTCGATGAAAATAAAATTCTAAATGCTATTTCAAGATTGAAAAGCTATGGTTTTCAGAACGAAATTAAAAATTGTCCTGATCCATATTACAAAAAAAACTCTACCAAATTAATATTAGATCATTTTAAAAAGTATCATCTTAAGGATTTATTGGCTAAAAAGTTCATTGATGCAATATAGTTTCTATGAAAGAAAACGAAGTTAAGATTATACGTGCTAGCTCCTCTAAAGAGTGGAGAGAAGAGCTCATTAGCTTTGGTAATATCGATGTATGTTACCTACCTGAATATCATCTGGCTTATGAAAACGTTCTAAAAGATGCAAAAGCTATTATGTGGAGTTTTGAGAATGAAAATAATAAATTTTGTTACCCTTTCTTTATTTCACAGATAAAACTTACTAATGATGAAAAATCTATTCGTACTCCTTATTTTGATATTTCAAGTGTATATGGTTATTCAGGGCCCTTATCAACTTCGGTAGATTCAAATTTTCTTTCTTTAGCTTGGAAGAACTTTGATTCTTGGGCAAAGAAGAAAAAAATAATAAATGAGTTCATAAGATTTAGTTTTTCTCCTGATAACAGAGTATTTGCTCATCCTGAAACAGAGGTCCTATTTAATAGAAAGTCTGCAGTTTTTAAGTTGCCAGATCAAAAAGATAAAATCCTTAAAGATCTTGGTCCAAAGACAAGGAATATGATCAAGAAAGCTCAAAAATTAGATCTTTTTGTAAAAAAATTAGATTTCTTGAAGTACAAAAAAGAATTTATGCAGATATACCTTGAGTCGATGGAATATAATTCTGCTAAAGATTTTTTCTTTTATTCTGATGAGTACTTTTTATCTTTAGGAAAAATGAAAACAAATGAGATTTCTCTTTATGGAGTATTCGATGGTAAAGACTTAATATCAGCTGCCATTATTTTGAAATCTGGAAAAAACTCACTTTATCACCTTGGATGCACAAATAAAAAATACTTGAGTTCAGGTGCAAATAATCTTTGTCTATTCCAGGCAAGTTTAGATCTATCAAAAGAGGGATTTAGACTGTTTAATTTTGGCGGAGGAAGGACTATCAATCCAGACGATCCATTACTCAAGTTTAAAAAAAATAACTCTAATGAATTAGTGGATTTTTTTATTGGTAAAAGAATTCTTGATAAAGAAGCTTATAATTATATTTTAAATCAATGGAAAGAAATGAATGGGATCAATAAAACATCAATAAATTTACAATTCTACAAAGATTAGTATGAATTTTACTTCTAAACAATTCTCATTTGATTCAAAAGAAAGAACTTGCCTAATTGGAGAAATAGGAGTCAACCATAATAGAGATAAAAAAATCCTAATGGAGTTAATAGACAAAGGAATTGAATGTGGAGTTGATGTATTAAAGTTTCAAAGATTTAATTCTGAGCTTGAAATTTCATCATATGCGGAAAAAACTAATTATCAAAAAAACAGTTCTGGAGCTTTAAATCAGTTAGAGATGGCTAAAAGTCTCGAACTACCTGATGAATGGCTGATAGAGGCTTTTGAGTATTGTAAGAAAAGAAAGGTTGGTTTTTTGTGTACGGGCTTTGAATATGAAAGTGTTGATTTTATTGCTCAAGAATTAAATTGTAGTTCAATCAAAATACCATCTCCAGATATAACAAATATACCCTTACTTGAATATATATCTGGAAAATTTGAAGGGATTATTTTATCAACCGGAGCAAGTAATATAGAAGATTGCAGGAGGGCAGTTGAAATTTTTAAAGATAATGAATTGGTGATTTTACATTGCTTATCTGAGTATCCTGCTCCAATTGATGAAATTAATTTAAGAGCCATGTGGACATTAGAAAAGGAGTTTGGAAGGCCTGTAGGGTACTCTGATCATACTCAAGGATCTTTAATTCCGATAATTGCTTCATCAATGGGAGCAGTCGCTATTGAAAAACATTTTACACTGGATAAAAAATTAGAAGGTCCTGATCATAATGCCTCTGCAGATCTTGAGGAGCTAAAGCAAATCTCAGATGGTCTTGAAAGTGTTTTTGTATCACAAGGCTCAGGCTTGAAGGAAATTGCCAAAGCAGAAGAGAAAAATATAAATTTAATAAGAAAAAGCGTATGTTGTGGGATTAAAAGAATAAACAAAGGAACAGTATTAAAAGAAAACATGTTAGGAATAAAAAGACCTATTCATGAAAATTCTATTCAACCATATGACCTGAAAAAAATCCTTGGAAAAAAAATAAATAAAGATAAAGAATTTGATGACCCAATTTTATGGTCCGATATTGATTGATATATGCCCCCAAAAATACTAATCACAAGCTTAGGTAGCATTGGAAGAAGGCACTTAAAAAATACATTGAGCCTTCTAGATAAACCTATTGTTGGTTTGCTGAGAAGGAATGAGAAAAAAGATGAGTTAATAGAAGGAGTCGATGAAATTTTTACTAGCTTGGAGGACACTGAAATATTTAATCCAGATTGCGTAATTTTAGCATCTCCAGCCTCTGAGCACTCAAAACAATTTTCTTTTTATCAAGATTTAAACAAGCCAATTTTCGTTGAAAAACCTTTAGGAATGAATTTTCTAGATGTATCTAACTTAAAAAGTGATTCTAAAAATTTTCAATTAGTAGGATACATTTTAAGATTTCATTCAACTCTAAAAAAAATAAAAGATTTGATTGATCAGAAAATATTTGGAAATGTGCTTTTAGCTCATATTGAAGTTGGACAATACTTGCCCGATTGGAGGCCTGATAGTGATTATTCTGAAGGCGTAAGTGCTAGAAAAAATCTTGGGGGAGGAGTGTTGCTAGAACTTAGTCATGAGATAGACTATTGCACCTGGCTTTTTGGATTTCCAGATCAATTATTTTGCTCTTCCTCTAAAGTTAGCGATTTAAAAATTGATGTGAATGATAATGCATTCATTATTTTTGAATATTCTGACAATAAAAAAATATCAATTAATTTAGACTTTCTCCAAAGGTCACCTTCTATGAATATTAAAATTGTTTTTGAAAAAGCTAATTTGGAATCTAACTTGATAGATAGAAAAATTAGAATTACAAATTCTGAAACTGATGAAATCATTAAACATGAATTTCCTAGAGATGCAAACGAAGACTATCTCAGGCAATTTGATTTCTTTTTTTATAAGAGCTTAAAAAAATATAAACCAGTGTATGAATCTACTAAAAGTTTTGAGGAATTCGTAGATTTGGAACGCGCAAAAAAAATTATGCACATTATAGATAAATGTGAGATTTCAAGCATAAACGGCTCAAGAATAAAACTACCAAAATATACATGAGCCAAAAATTTTCAGCATTTATTTTTGCCAGAGGTGGTTCAAAAGGAATTAAGGACAAAAATATCATAGATCTAGCAGGAAAACCCTTAATTTACTACTCGATAAATCATGCTCTTTCTTGTGAAAAAATAAAAGATGTTTTTGTTTCAACTGATAATGAAAAAATTAAAGAAATATCAAAAGAGTTAGGTGCACAAATAATTAATAGGCCTCCAGCTTTAGCTGAAGATGACTCTCCTGAATTAGATTCATGGAAGCATGCCATTAATGAAAAGAAAGACACATTTAAAGATAATCAACCTTTTATATCCTTACCAACTACATCTCCTCTTAGAGATTTTAAGAAAATAAACACAGCTATAGACTTATTTTGTAATTCAAATTTTGATTTAGTGCTCGGAGTCTCTGAAAGCATAAGAAATCCTTATCTAAATATGGGAGAACTGAGATCAAATGGAAACTTTGAAGTGTTGAGCTCATCTAAGAATTTCTATAGGAGGCAGGATACTCCGAAAACATATGATATTTCCACTAATTTTTACGTTGGATCTCCATCTTATTTGATGGAATGTAAAAATATAATGGAAGGTAAGATTGGTGTTGTAGAAATCACAAGAATGGAAGCAATTGATATAGATGAAAGATATGATCTTCATTTAGCTAAATTGTTAATGGAGAATCCTTATGGAAAATAATTTTTTTCAGAAAAA